>Ga0307515_10007905_pt1 | contig 20886 bp, 2 predicted proteins | sample 17_EM_MG_FD_194513 | JGI IMG/M metagenome (GOLD analysis project Ga0307515, IMG submission 194513) | Populus trichocarpa ectomycorrhiza microbial communities from riparian zone in the Pacific Northwest, United States - 17_EM | ecosystem: Host-associated > Plants > Roots > Unclassified | place...
TACTAAGATTATATTATAATCTTGTCCGGTAATAGGATTTCTTAATTTTAGCAACTTAATAATAAAGTCCTATAATATAACCTCCCATAGTCTCTCTAGTATTTTAATAGGTTATAGCCCTCCATATAGCTTATACCTTGTTGGTTTATTTCTCTAGTAATCTAAACACTCTCTAGTAATCTTTCTGGCTATCCTCTAGATCCCGTCAATAATATACTCCTTTTAGAGTCTTAACACTAAGCCTATGGCCCCATTATGTCCTTAAGTTAATCCCTTATAGAATTCTTCCATAAAGTGCTCTGCTATGCTTCTTAGGATATACTTTACCTCTCAGTTTTCGTATATATCCGTTTATAGATCTTCTAGCTATACTTCTAGAATTCTCTATACCTAAAAGCTTTCTGGTGACTTATAAATCCTCTCTAATTCTTCCTAAGTTATTATAATTTTTAGATAATTATACCTAATTAACCTATCTATATCTTTTCGTAGTAAAGCCCCTAATGGCTTCTTATTATTTTATAGTTTAACCTTTTAACTTAGCACGTCGGCCCACATATTATCTATACCCTTAGTATACTAAATCTCGAAATAGTATTCCGTAAGCATCTCTACCCATCTAACCTATCTTTAGTTAAGTTCCTTTATTATTAGAAATCCTATTAGGTTCTTATAATCCGTCTTAACTATAAATAGTTTTTCTATGCCTTATAAGAATGCTCTCTATTTCTTTAATGCTGTAACTATACCTAATAACTCCTTGTTATAAATGTCATAGTTTAATTCTAGTAGTGTTATCTTCTTACTATAGTATACCACTGGGTGCTATCTATCTGGATGCTTTTGTATAAAGTATACCCCTAGTATAAAGTCTAATATATCTATCTTTATAACCGTCTCTAGACCTAGTTAATAGATCTTAAGAACTGGCTCCTGGGTAAATAACTCTTTAACTTTCTTAAACAGTTCTTATTATTCCTTTCCCTATACCTATAGTTCTTCTTTCTTTATTAACCGCGTAAATAGTTTAATATCCTTTAACTATTATACTATAAACCTTCTACAGTAATTACAAAACCCTAGGAATAATCTTACTGCGTAACGTTCTCTAGTTCCTACTAATTTACTATAGCCTCGATCTTCTTTAGATCTATACTAAGTTAGCCTAGTTTAATAATAAATCTAATAAAATTGATCTTCCTAGTAAAGAACTCGCATTTCTTAATTGCTACTAGCATCTATTCTTCCTATAGTCTCCTTAAGACCCATTTAACATATTCTCTATATTCTTCCTTAATTATTAAGTAGATAATAATATCGTTAAGATATACCATAACAAATTCATCTAAGTATTCTCCTAATATATTATTAATTCGCTTCTAAAACGTTGCTAGTGCGTTTATAAGTCTAAATTGCATAACTAATGGTTTATATAGTCCTTCCTTTAATCTAAAGGCTGCCTTTTATTCGTCGCCTTCCTTAATTCTAATCTAATAGTACGCCCATCTCAGATCTATCTTCGTAAAGATTTGCGCATTGCCTATTCTATTTTAGATTTCGCTAATTAAGGGTAAAGGATACCTATCCTTTCTAGTAATGCTGTTTAACTGTCTATAGTTAATACACAGCCTTAGCTTGCTATTTTTCTTTAGTATAAATAGTACTAGATAACCCGCTAATAATTGCGATGGTTTAATATATCCCTTTTATAAGTTTTCCTAGACAAACTCTTTTAATGCTCTACCTTCTTCTTTGGTAAGCTTATAGATTAAAAAAAATCTTAGACTTATTCCTGGTTCTAATTCTATCTTATAGTCCTATACTACGTATTCTAACAGCTTTTCACTTTCTAGTAACCATAGTTTCTTACCGTACTTATAGTATCTCTTTAGTATATAGCTTAACCCTTTCTCTATTTCTTTGTAGGTTGCTCCTACTTAGTACTATACTATCTTGGCTTATTATTACATCTTGTGGCGTTAAGTATTTCTAATATTAACCTAACCTATAATCCAGTCGATCTTTAGATTGTATTTCTATAACTAAGGCATTCCTAACACTGCCTTATTATTCCCCAATAGTAATATATCGAAAGACATCTCGATCTATCTCCCTTTAATAGTTATCTAAATAGGTCCTATTTTAAGATTAATAATACCTCCTCTATAGGCTATTAGATCTCCTAAAATTGTCACTAGTAGGTAAAAATATTCCTTTTTTCTGTGTAGTAACCCTATTCTTTTAACTACTGCTAGTAAGATATGGTTCCTTATTGCTCCACTATCTATCAGTGCCTTAAACTATTAATCTTACTACTTAACTTATAAATTTAGGTGTCGTTCTTAAATTCCTTTAAGGGTCTAAGGCTCTACTACTGGTTCCCTCTGGTCCCATAGGCCTCTACTTTTCTTAACTATTAGCTGCTAGATCCTGTTTATACTTAGTCCAACTTAGGCTAATACTTAGTTCGCTTTTTATCTTTAATATGCCATAAATAGGTATTCTCTAGATATTCCCACCATTGTTGTCTATCTAGGCATTCTTCTATAAGGAATCTTCCTAGTTAAAGTATTAAGTCCCCTTATTCTTAAACTTCTGTAGGATGCTAGCCGTATATATACTTAGTATTTCTGAACCGTTTCTTATCTAGTGCCTAATATATTCTTATAGGGTATTTCCGGTTCTTCTTTTTCGGGTTTTTATATATATCGCACATATTATCTATATATGCAATCTATGCCAATATATAGTGCGCTAGGTGTCTTAGGTTAACCCTTAACTTATCTTTATCTTTAAGTTTAAACCTCTATCGCGTTAATCTAAACGTTACTGTCTTATTTACTGGTACTAATATTCGCATTGTCTCTTTCTAGTCTATAGCTTATTCCTTTAAATCCTTTAATATTATAATTAAGGCTCCTTTAATATAGCTTATCTATCTTTTAAATATTGCCTAATTTGGTATAACCTTTTCGTCTAACTATATATAAAAGTCTTTTTACTTATTATTATGTCGTTACCTAAACCACTTTCGGTATAGCTTACTAAGTGTATACGATCTGTCTGTAAGGAAGTATCTTTTTATTGCTACTTTATAACAGCCTTTTATATATTGTTCTTAGAACCTAGTAGGAATCCCTAGATTCTCCTCTTCTTCCAGTTCCGTAAGTTATTTAGCTCTAGGTGTACCTGCCTTTAGCCTATTAGTAACCTTCCGTATAGGTATCTTTTTCCTAAAGCGATCTAGCATTCTTAGCTTTATAGATTGCTTCTACTATATAAAGATTCGTTATCTAAATTCTTCTATGCTTTCTTATGGTCGTCATCTTTTTAATAAATCCTTAACGTCCTTATACTTTTTGACCAACGTATTAACTTTTTAATCTTTAGTCCGAACACTTTATTTAACTAGTAAGTTCTCTAGGTCTGTGTATTTGTCTCCTAGTCTAACTGCTGCCTATATTGCAGATTCTTTAATTTATAAAGAAGCCCCTTACTTCTTACCTATGGGTGTCCTTATTTATACTCCGAATTCTTAGTCCCTTAGATTCTTTAATCCTAAGCTTACTTCTAACTTAAGCTTAGCTCCCGCCTTAGTCTAATTAGGCGTCTATAGTGTTCTTATCTCATTTTAAGAGTCTTAAATCTTATCTATCTTGTCTTAAGAATACGATGCCTAGGGGAAACTCTATCCCGAGCTTATTCGTATATTTTTAAACTAAACTGCTGCTCTGCTCCATCGGTTTCTGTCTGTTATAGGTCCTTAAGCTATCCTTATTCTGTCTTTAGAATCTTAGATTTCTCTTATCTTGTCTTAAGAATCTTAAGCCTTTAGCCTTTTGCCTTTATCGAGTAGTAAGCTAGCACTAGCAGTCGTCTGCTTACTTAATCTCTTTTAGATACTACTCCTGCTATCTTATAAAGCGATAGATACCGTATCTAACGGTATTATAATGCCTATTACTGAACCTTGCTCTATAGCGGTCTTAGTCTCTACTTCTGTTACGTTATTAAGGTTTAGATACCCCTAGTTAGTTCCTTTACTATCCTTATTACTATTAATTAATAAATACTCCAATTCTATTATTATTATTACTAATCGTTGTCCGCATATTGCTATAATATCCTAATCTAGCTTATAGAGTTGATCTTATTTTTTATTTAACTCTTTAGTTCCTCTAAGTCCTTTTAACTCTGGCTCTTATAGCCAATAGCTTGCGCCGTACTTGGCGTCTTTATAAATTCGGCATGTGTTATTATAATAAAACGCGAAACTTCTAATTAAATACTCTTTTGTTCCTTATAATACACTATCGTCCCTTTATACGTATATATCTTCTACTAGTTAGGTTCCCTTTATTATATAGTAACTCTAACCATTTTTATAATCCCTTGCGAAATAACCCTATTTCCTATAATTTATATAAGCTCCGTCTTTAAACTATTAACTTTACTATAGAGTCCGCCTAAACGTCTTCTGCTAATAAGATCCCTAGTTTAGCCTTTACTCCTTAGTCCTATAATTACTAAATCCTTAACCTCTAGGTTTCTATAGTTTCTTACTCTATCTCTTATAGGCTTTTTTAGTACCACTTAGGTCCATTAGCTCTGCGCTATACTATAGTTTCTAACTTAGCTTTTGTTGTTATGTACTCTGCGCCTTATATAACTATGGAACTCTATCCTAACCTCTCTTAGTCTATTCCCTTTAGAAGATCCTATTATTGATCTTTATCGCTTAATCTATTAATTCCCTTAAAGTGTCCACATCTTCTATTAGAATAATTACGTCCTAGACTTTAGCCTTAAGTCCCTGTTTATACTGTGCTATAAGCGCCCTATTATTCCACTTAACTTATATAGCTAGCGTTTGGAACTATGTTGTGTACTTAATTACTAAAGTTCGTTACGTAATGTCTTAGAGTTTTTTTTCCGCTATAGTTACTGCCTCCAGGTCTCTAAATATTTGTGTAAGTTGCTCTATAAATCCTTTCTAACTTAAGAATATAAACCGCACCTCCTGATTAGTAGTTGTTATTCTATTTACTTATATTTCTATAAGGTAAAGCTTAAACCATTTAAGTGCTCTTCCTAATAAGAATAATCCTGCGTAAGCTATTCGATCCATAGGTGTTACTAGCTTTACTCCCTTTTACGCAACCTTAAAGTGCATTTACGTAAGGAATCCTTTAAGCTTCGATCTCTCTCCTAAAAATCTTTTAATTAATAGTAACTTAACCTTTGCTGCGCCTATCCCGTTAATCCTTTATTTAAGTGTCGCATTATTCTCTATTAACTAGTTAACTATCTCTTATAGTTGTCCAACCGTCATAGGTTGTTGCGAGTCAGTATCTGCTATACTGGTGTTGCCTCCAGACCTTAAAGTAGTTGCCGCCGTTAATGGCGTTATAGTAGCTGCTTTTAGTAGCATGTTGTTTAACTTATTAAAACCGTAACTAGGTAGTAATTATATAACGGAACCTTATAGCAAGTACTACGATAGGCTCGTTATTGGGCTAGGTGTGTAGGTATTGCAAGTAAGTTAACAACGTAATAACAACTGGTGGAGTGGTTGCCTAACAGATTAACTCTAATTATATTCTAAGAATCACTATAAGGAAAGAACTATCTAGAGTAGGGACTATGGTCCTTTAAATACACAACCGTACTTTTAGGAAACCCTCCTTATACGTAAGGTACGCATTATACGTAAGGTACATAAGTTCCCTTTATTCCTCTTGTCCCTTACGTAGCATATTATATAACTTACTTACCATTCCTTATTACATGGTTCCACTGGCTCTATACTGGACCGTGCTTATATTAACTAACTAGCTTCTTCCAACTCCCTTCCTAGTAGTCGTAATATCGTACTTAAAGCGTCCGTAATAGTAAGCAGGACTTACGGCTAGCTTAGAGCACCATTTAGAAGGTAACCCAGAAGGCACCTTAGGAGGAATTTCCTATGTATTTTCTTATGTATTTTATAGTTCTATTAAGATAATTACGAAGGCTATATATAAGTGGTTTTATTTTCTAAGTACCGCTAGTATATAATTATAGCACCTATCGTACTAACCGTGTGCTTACGCGTTCGGTACGCCGAGTACGCGTTTACGCGTTTAGTGCACTAACCACCTACTTACGCGTCTAGTGCACTTCTAAAGCACCAACTAATTAGGGGGGAGGCGCATTAGTATATAGACTATGTAGTCTGCTTTATATAATCGACAGTTACTACTATCCTAAAGAGCATACAATACTATATGTATTTCGTGCCCCGGGATATAACTCACTCGTGCTATTAAATTAGTACGAACAGTATTATAAGTAAGTTAATAACGTAATAATAACTAGTGGAGTAGTTGCCTAATAGATTAACTTTAATTATATTCTAAGAATCACTATAAGGAAAGAACTATCTAGAGTAGGGACTATAGTCCTTTAAATATATAACCGTACTCTTAGGAAATCCTTCTTATACGTAATATACGTGTTATATATAAGGTATATAAGTTCCTCTTATTCCTCTTATTTAATACGTAGTATATTATGTAACTTACTTACTATTCTTTATTATATAGTTTTACCGGCTCTATCCTAGACTGTGCTTATATTAACTAACTAGCTTCTTCCAACTCCTCTCTAAGTAGTTATAATATTGTACTTAAAGCGTCCGTAATACGGAAGAAGGTAAACTAAGGCGCAATAATTTGGGATAAAAGCTGCACTATTGCCTCTATTATAAGGAGTATAAAATGAATATAATAACCAACTTAAAAAGATACCTCTCGTTAGGCAATAGAATTAAAGTTAAAACTTCTATAAGCCTTATTAAGGCAAACGTAACTAAAATACTTTACGAGCTATAGGAAAAAGTATATATTAGGGCAAATATATTTAAATTTAAGCAAATAATCCTCTAGAAGCACCTTAATTGCAATATTATTATTATAGCCCTTTTAAACTTTATTATTGTCTTAAATTTCTCCTTTTAGATTATTTAGGGAAAGGAATTTTACCTTCTTTATTAGGCTCTTAATTTAGAGTTAAAATTCTTTATTCTATTACCTTATTACTTTATTTAAAAACGAGAAAGACCTTATATAAAAGAAGCTTTAATTAGCGATTTTAGTACTCTATATCTCTATTAATATCTAAATAATACCAAATTTTTACTTCTGCCTTATAGTTTACTACTCTTTTATTAATTAAGAGGAGCGGTAATTAAGCCCGCTAATTATACTATAAGAGGTAGAAAGCTATAGTGGAGAGAATTAGTAAAAAGAGCTCATCCTAGTCCTTTAAGACTATAATATTATATATAAACTTAGAACCCTTATTAGTAATGATTTAATAATAAATAATACTCTTTATTATATAATTTTATAATACTTAAAGAAAGAGAAGGATATAGAGTGGAATTTAGCTTACTAGCGTATCCGTTACTAGGGCTGTTATAGCACTGGCAGAAAATAGCAGAACTTGGCAGAACTTAGTTAATAGAACTTAGCAGAACTTTGCGATTACGTAACTATTATAATACTAGCAAATTGCTATAGATTACCGCAGATTACGGTTATATAACGCGAAGATTTTATAAAATATTAAGCGGCGCTACTCTTTTTCTCCTTTCCTTTCTTTAGCTTTAGATCCTAATTTATAAACAATCCAATTATATAGGCTTACGCGTCTTTTTTAACGTGTCCGTGCCTTAATAAACTAAGTCGCTAATAATATCTAAAGCTTATACTACTCTTTCTTCCTAAAAAGGAACTTAAATATATTTATAAAACTATAAATAGAATAAGGATATAGAATAGGACCCTAAGGATATTATTAGGACTATAAGGATAGAATAAAACCCTAAAAATATAAAAATAATATAAAAGAAATATAAAAAGAATACTAAGAATTAGATACGTATAGACTAAAACCCTTAAAAAAAATCCGAAATTACTTAATACCCTTACTACTATGCTAAGAAATATAGTAGCTAGTAAAGCAGCCATAGAACCCTTAAATACCTCTAATAGTAAAATAATTACTATTTTAACCCCCTAGGCGGAGCTTATAGTAGTTAATACTAAAATTAAATAACTATAACAGCTCCTTAAAGCTAGAGATATCCCTATATCTAATAATAAGCTATTACTAGATACCTAAAGACTTATAATAGTTCTATAGGCCCTATTTTAGCGCCTTAATAGATCCGCTAAGTTCTATATAGCACTATTATAGTCCGCGAAGATTAGAGACCCTTTATTACTTATAAATAGAATAGACCCTATATTTAATAACTGGAAGCTCTAATTATAGGATAAGCTTAAAGTTAATACGGACTACTTTCCTATCCCCTAAGCTAAAATGGCCTATATCTTTAGCTATACTAGCGGAAACGCCTAAATATACCTACGTCTATAATACGCTAAGGACTTTATAAACCCCTTTATCTCTAAAAAAGAAATAATTAACTACTTATCTTCTATTTATAAGGATCCCTTTAAGATATAAAACGCCCGCCTTAACTATAAAGGCCTAAATATAAAAATAATAAAGACCTTTTTGGCATTTTAGACCTACTTTTAATACCTAGCTAGGCCGGCCTAAATTCCCTAAAAAGATCTACTACTAGACCTATTTAATAAGATTACCTTAGACCTATAGCAAGCTATATTGCTAGTTTTTACTACTATATAGACGCTAAAGAAACTTATATATTAGTGCTTAGCGATTAACTAAGGCCTCTATTAAATTAAAGAATATACTAAGTAGTATAAAGCTAGGAACCCTTAAGACCAAACTGTAAGTAATATAAGAATAGCTAATAGTACCCTAATACGGGCCGTAACTCCTATAGCCCTAACTGTTTAGCCTACTATTAATTTAGCAGCTAGTTATATAGCTAGTCCTACTATAGACCTAGTATATACTTGGCCTATATATAGCAACCTCTATAAATAAGCCCTTAGTAATTAAGGAGCTTACTTTTTATATGGCTAAAAAAACCACTTTATAAAGGACTACTTAATAGCAGCAAAAATAAATAAGGTCCTATTAATTTAGGAGGATAGTATAGAGTTAGTAAAAGAGAAACCCTAAAGAAAGACTCCTCTTTAGGGTTAAAAGGGATTAATATATTATATATTAATCTAGGCTAGCTAGTTAATAGAAGGAGCTATACTATTCCTTATATTCTATTTTACAATAAATATTAAGTTTTAACCTCTACTTTAGCCAACTTAAAAGTAAATACTTTTACCTTAATTAATATATAGTACGCTATAAAACTGGCTAACCTTTTAAATATACCCTTAAAAGAACTACCTAAACTAATTTCTATTTATAGGTATAATGGATAAATAGGGCTACCTATTATAACTATCTTATAGATTTACCTCCATATTAACAAATAAAGGTAATATAATATCCCCTTCCTTATTATAGGCCTTAAAAGCTATAATATAATCTTAGGAAGAAAATGGCTAGCCTATTTAGGCTTATAGCTTAATATACGGAATAGGCAGCTTATTTAGCCTAAAATTATACCCCCAATACCTTCCTTTATAAAAGAAATTAGTATTATAATAGAAAACCTTATACAGCTATAGATAAACACTATTTACTAGGCTAATGCTATATAAAGGGACCAGGCTTTTAAAATAGACGTATAGCTTAATCCGTAACGGATTGATATAATATATTACCCGTACTAAAAATTAAAGAAATAGTAATAAGCTAGCTAAGCTCCCTATAGAGAACTTAGGCCCTAAATAGCTATAAAAAATAGTAAGGGATATTAAATACTATACTAAACTAATAATTTAGAGGAATAATTTACGGAAAATAAAATAGGAGCTAAAAAATATTATAAACCCTAAACTATAAAATATAGTCCGGTAAATAGCTATAAAGAAACTTACGGACCTCCTACTAGTTAATATCTGCTATATTAGCGCTATAGAATTCTATTAAAACTTAGTCTAACTTAATACTATTACCTTTACCACTAGCTGTGACGGTGCTGGTGCGCGTCACCTACCACATTCAATTAATTAGGATTTTCCATGCCCGGCATGGAAAATCGCTATTGGCTTGCTTACCACTAGCGCCTTGGCGGCCCTCGCGACATATCTACCTACTGCCCCTAAACGATTCTCCTTCTTCTTCTCCTTAGCTTAGTATCTTTACTAGATAGTAATCTACAAGCTTCGGTTTAGAGGCATTTATGTAAGCCGTCACATTATACTAAGCTCTCCTTACACTGCCTGGGAAGGCCTTAATAATATCCTACCCCTAAAAAAGAGAAGATCTTTATCTACAATAACGCGTCAACGCGCTATACTTAGATATTAAAACAACTCTATACTGCCTACGAAGGCCTTAATAATACCCCACTTTATAAGCTAGATAGGACTAGACCTATACCCCCCAGAATCAAAACTAAATCGTATAATTCTGACAAACCCTAGGAAGCTAACGATGGCACCTAAAGCAAGCTTATCTAAAAGAGCTGCCCCAACCTAAGAAGAATACGAGATTTAATTGGGATCTAAAATTAAAGATAATGATAACATTATAGACGTATATAAGCAGATTCGTGCCCTAACGGCTAATTAAAAAGCTAACCGTCTCTAAGCTTAAAGTATATAGGAGACCCTATAAGAGATCCTAGACAGCCTTATAGCTCTTTAAAGTAGCTTAGCTCCCCCTTCTAGAAGTCCTAGTTAACCTATCTACTTAACTAAGGATAATATACCAGGGAGTACGGAAACGATAATAAAGTAATTAAAGTCCGTTAAGCTCCCTAACCCCTAACCACTGTCTAATGGGATAGACCCTACTTTTAAGAATTAGAGGATTTAAATATAAGGAAAGCTCTATGTTAACCACAACTATTTCCTTTCCAAAGAAGCTAAGATGCTTTACCTCTTTAGTTAAACTACTAGGGACGCCTAAAAGTACCTCTAAGCTAAGTTCGAGGACGAGTTACCTATTTGGTTTATATCTGTTAATAAAATGCTATAGTACCTAGCGGCTATCTATGTAAACCCGAATAAAGTACGCGACGCTAGGTACGACTATAATCGCCTAATAATGAGACCAAACCAATCTTTTGCCGAGTTCTAGACCTAATTCCTATACCTAGTAGGCGAAGGCCAGGTCCCCCTTAAAAACTACTAATTAGACCTATACAACAAACTAATAATTTAATTATAAGAGAAGATCGCGATAGCCCTAAACGACCTACTAACCTACTAAAGACTTATAGCCTAATGTCTGTTATTAGATTTAGAACTACGGCGAATTAATACCCACACTAATTGGCAGAAGAAATCCCGTAGTAATTAAAAACTAATAATTACACCTGCTGGGGCTAGCACTGGAAAACTAGTGGAAAGTACCCCTATACCTAAGGTAGGTATAACTGCCCTTTGGTGGGCCTCTCCCGATTAACCACGTGCTACGCCCCCAACTAATACCTACTGTAACACCCTAATCGACCCTACTACGGCCACATGCTTTAATTGTGGAAAAGATAAATACTTTACCTTGTCTTGCCTGGAGCCGAAAGATATAGGCGATATTAAGGAGATAGAGGAAGGAGAAATGTCCGACGAGTTAGGAAAAGAAGAACCCTAGGGAAAGACTCCCCTTTAGGGTACCCTATTGATCTTAAAGAGATTAATCTAAATCAGTTAATGGGTGGAAAACACTTTACAGTTCTATATATAGTATCTCAAAATATATATAGAGTTAACACAACCACCCTTATTAACACTAGAGTAAATGGCTTTGCCTTTATAGATACTGCCTATATAACTAACGTTGCTAGGTTCCTAAATGTAAAAGCCACCTAGCTAGAAAAGCCTGTCTAAGTAAAAGGCTATAACGGCCAAGCTAGTAAGCCGGTTACCTATATATTAAAGTTATATATTTCTTTTAATAGATGACGCCTATATAGTATACCCTTCTATATCCTAGACCTAGGTTCCTATAATATAATCCTTAGTTAAAAGTAGATATCCTATTTTAATATCTAGCTAAACGTACAATAAAGGCAGCTTATTTAGCCGAAGGATAAACTAAAATTACCCTCCTTTATTAAAGAGATCCAAACTAACTATAGGATATTAGCCGTAAAGGCGGATCCTACCTATAAGCAGAATATTAGGGACCGGGACCTAGCCTTTATATAGGAAGACGCCCATCGCAAAGCTGGTAAAAACCCTATACTAATAAAAATACTCTCCTATAGTACTACGGTTAAAAAGGACTCTACGTACAGAAGCGGAACAGATAGTAATATAGAAGTCGCCTAGGTTATAGAGATTTAACCTATATAGAAGAGGACCTACTAATAGGATACGAGAGATAGCCTCTAAAAGATATAGTAGGAGCTAAAGGGAGGAATGAGAAGGTTAATACCCCAAAAGCCTCGGAAATTACGTACACCCCTACTATCGCGTAACCCCCCTACGTTAAATATCGCGGCCATTAGTACTATAGGGTTCTACTTTAATATATACCAGAAGGATAATAAGGTTTTTATAACTAGCTTATACAAAATTAACCAGATTATTAATAAGAAGGAAGAAGGGCTAGCTAAGGAAAGTAACGAGGAGCTGGTTAAGCGCCTCCTTTTTACCTACCTCTTAAGCTATAAAGACGCGTTCTTAAAAGCAGCTTTAGATATACTACCCCCTTACCAAACATATAATTATAAGATTTAATTAGAAGCTAATAACTCGCTAGAATATAGCCCCCTCTACTAACAATTAACGGATAAGCTAAAGGCAATAAAGCAGTACTTAATTAATAACCTTAATAAAGGGTTTATCGAGCTAAGCTAAGCCCCTTTTACTTCCCCTATCCTATTTATAAAAAAGCCTAATAGAGGCCTTTGTTTTTATATTAACTATTAAAAGGTAAATGCTATTATTTAAAAGGATCGGTATCTTATTCCTTTAATTAACGAGACTCTTGTACGTCTAGGCCAGGCAAAGATCTTTACTAAACTTAATATCTGTTAAGCTTTCCACCAAATTAGAATAGACCCTGCATCTAAAGATTTAATAATATTCCGTACCTATTATAGGTCCTATAAATATAAAGTCCTTCCTTTTAGGTTAATAAATGGGCTGGCTATATACCAAAGATATATAAATGATGTCCTTTTTAACTACCTTAACGAGTTCTACACGGCATACCTAGATAACATTCTTATATACTTAGACGATAAACTTAAGCATAAAGTTTATGTTAAGAAGGTCCTAGAGAGATTACGGAACGCAGGCTTATAAGTTAATATTAAGAAATATAAATTTAGAGTAAAACGCATAAAGTACCTCGGGTTTATTATAAGTATAGATGGGATTAAAGTTAACCCTAAGAAGGTTAAAGTAATCCGTAACTAGAAGCCCCTTTATACTATAAAGGGGATCTAGTCCTTCCTTAGCTTTTATAATTTCTATTACCGGTTTATCCGTAACTATAGAGTTATAGTAAAGCCTCTTATATAACTTACCCGAAAAGATACGCCTTTTATATTTAATAATGACTATATAAAGGCCTTCGGAGAGTTAAAGGATTAGCTTATCTCTTCTCTAATTCTACGTTATTATAACCCGGATTTTAAATTAATGCTAGAAACAAACGCTTCCGATAGAGTTATAGCGGGAGTCCTATTATAGTTATATCCGGACGGTAAATAGTACCCTATTACTTTCTTTTTAAAGATAATAAACCTAGCTAAGTATAACTATAAAGTATATAACAAAAAAATACTGGCTATTATTTAATTGTTGTCCTAATAGCGCGCGGAGCTTAAAGGCACAAACTCTTGGATTAAGGTCTATACTAATTATAAAGCCTTAGAGTATTTTATAATAATAAAGCAGCTTACTAGCTAATAGGCTTAATAGGCTAAAATACTCTCTTAATTCTTCTTTACGATTATATACTGCCTGGGTACACAAAACTCTAAGGCTAATGCTTTAACCTAGAGAAAATAGGATGTAGGCCCCCAGGATAAGCTAAAGGCGCAATATTAGACACGCGCCCTCCTCTATCCTAAATAGCTTAACCTACGCATCCTTAAGGAACTAAGCTCTAAAGAGAATAAGCTAGTACCTATAGAAGGAGAGTTCTTAGACAAGCTAATAGGATTAATTGACCGCATTTTAACCGCAAACCGCATAGCTAAATCCCTAAAGGCCCTCTGTAACTAGGCCTTAAAAAATAACCCTAATTTAAAAATAGAAGAAGGACTACTCTTATACTAAGAACGGCTTATAGTTCCGGATATTAATAACCTACAGACAGAGCTAATCCGTAAGGCCCACTATTAAGTCTTAACGGTATACCCTAGTTAAGATAAGACCCACTAACTACTAGCGCCCTGTTACTATTAGTAAGGACTCCTATTCAATATAAAACGATTTATTAAAAACTGCCACGCCTATAAACGCGCGGATGCCCTAGGAATTAAACTCCTGGGTGGTTACGTCCATTGCTAGTTCTAGAACGCCCTTAGTAATATATTATAATAAACTTTAAATTATTTCTAAAGGACGCCTATAGCCATAACGCGGCCTTTATAGTAATTAACCGACTATATAAGTAATCCGTCTCCCTCCCTTACTTTAAAACTACAACTATAAAGGATATAGCTCGCCTTTACGTTAACAATATCTATTAATTCTACGGCGCTCCTAAATTAATTGTCTCTAACTATAGTCTCTAGTTTATATTAGACTTCTAAAATAAGTTCTGCCGTATCCTCAGGATTAAGATTAAGCTCTTTACCGTATTTTACCCTTAGACTAATGGCTAAATTAAGATTATAAACTAGTACCTTAACTAGCGACTACGTCCCTTTATAAACTACTATTAGGACAACTAATTGGAATTACTACCTATAATAGACTACGCGCAGCTTACGCTCCCCCATAATAGTATAGGGATATTACTATTTAAACTGCTTAATAGGTACGCACCATAAACGTCCTTTAATTAGGATAGGCCTACTAAACCCACTACGGCTCGCGAACGCCTTAGCTATAAAGAGGCCCAGGCATTTACTAAGAAAATATATAGGGCCTAGGAGACTGCTTAAATAATTATAAAAAAGGCGTAAAAGAAGAAAGAGGCCGATATGAATTAGTATTGTTATAAAGTAGACTTTTAAGTAGGAGATAAGGTATGGGTATTAATAAAGAACTAGAAAACCCAGAGGCTAAGCCACAAGTTAGACCACCAAATGGCTAGTCTATATAAGATTTTAGAGAAGGTAGGATACTCCTTTAGGGTTAAACTACCAGATTTAATAAAGATCTACCCTATTTTCTCCCTAGACCGATTATAAAAGGCTACAAACAACCCACTACCTAAATAGTATAACAACCCTCTGCCGCCAATTTAGATTGCAAAGGATAAGGAATGGGAAGTTAAAGAGATCCTAGTAGTTAAAAAGGTCCGTAGTGTCTTAAAATACTATATAAGCTAGGTTAGCCACGACAAGGACCCAGAATAGTATCCTGTATCTAATTTTAAGTACTCCCCCTATAAACTATAAGACTTCTATTTAGCCTACCTAGACCTCCCCGGACTACTAAGCAAGTTAAATAGCTGGATTAAATACTAGGAAGAAGGGTTAGATAATTATAATAATCTAGACGACAATAAGGAACTCGGACAACGCCTAAGGGTAGGCTTTTTTAAGAGGGGGGGGGGGTGATGTAACGGTGCTAGTGCGTGTTACCTGCCACATTTAACCAATTAGGATTTTCTATGCCCGGCATGGAAAATCGCTATTAGCTCGCTTACCACTAGCGCCTTAGCGGCCCTCGCGATATGTTTACCTACTACCCCTAAATAATTCTCCTTCTTCTTCTCCTTAGCTTAGTATCTTTACTAGATAGTAATCTACAAGCTTTAGTTTAGAGGCATTTGTGCGAGCCGTCACACTAGCTTATATAAAATTAATTAAACAATTAAGAAAAAGGAAAGTAAACTTTGTAAATTAGAAGGTAAGCTTATAAATAAAGAGCTAGTAGAATAGAAACTATTCTATTAATACTAGAAGTTTAAAGATATATTCTCTAAGGCAGTATCTAATAAACTTCCGCCTTACTAACCATATAACTATAAGATTAAAATTAAGCCAAATAAGGAAAATACCCTTAGCTTTAGCCCCCATTACTAATAGTCTACTATTAAATTATAGGATATAAAGTAATACTTTATTAATAACCTAAATAAGGGCCTTATAAAGCCTAGCTAAGCCCCTTTAAATTTACTTATCCTCTTTACCAAAAAGCTAAATAGAGGACTCCGTTTCTATATTAATTACTATAAGCTAAATAATATAACCCGCAAGGACCACTATCTACTACCCCTATTTAATAAAATACTAGCCTAAATAAGTAGAGCTAAGGTCTTTATAAAGCTTAATATCCGCTAGGCCTTTTACTAAATTAAAATAAACCCTAGCTCTAAGGATTTTACTATATTTTAGACCTATTATAGAATATATAAATATAAGGTACTACCTTTTACACTAACTAATAAGCCGGCTATATACCAGTAGTATATAAATAATATACCTTTTAACTACCTTAATAACTTCTATACAGCCTACCTAGATAATATAATAATCTACTTTAAAAATAAGCTAAAATATAAGGAGTACGTTTATAAAGTCCTCTAATAGCTCTATAAGGCTAGCCTTTAGGCTAATATTAAGAAGTTAGAGTTTAGTGTAAAATATAAAGTGTACTTAGGATTTATTATTAGTATAGATAGAATTAAGACCAACCTAAAGAAAACGGCCGTAATTACCTAATAAGCATCTATACGGACTGTAAAGAGGGTATAATTATTTTTAGGTTTCTATAACTTCTACTAATGCTTTATTAAGGACTATAGTAAGATTACTAGATTCCTTAACTGCCTTATTTAAAAAGATTAGCCCTTTTACTTTAACACTATATATAGGTAGGCCTTTAACGAGCTTAAGAAACGGCTAGTCTTAGCTTTACTACTCGCCTACTTTAACCTAGAACGGCCCTTAATACTAGAAATTAATGCCTTAGATAGTGTAATAGCTAGCGTTTACTTCTAGAAGTAGACGGATAGAGACTAGTACTCTATTACTTACTATTTATAGACTATAGTAGATACTAAGTTAAACTACCTAATTTGCAATAAGGAAATATTGGCTATTATCTCTAACTTTTAGTACTAATAAGCGTAGTTAAAAGGGACCCCTAAACCTATCTAGGTAGTTTTAGATTACTAGGTCTTAAAATATTTTATAATAATAAAGGCCCTTATAGCCTAGCAGGCGTAATAGGCGGATATTCTATCTTAGTTTAACTTCTTAATTATATATAGGCTAGGCGCTATAAACCATACAGATACCCCTATTAGGCATAAATAGGACTTAAATAACTAAGTAGCTATAAAGATCTTATTATAGACCTAAACGCTTCTATAACTAAAATATTTTAACCTTAAATATAAATAGGACTAAGTACGGACTCTATAGACGGCAAGATATATCCTATTAACTCTATGGAACTTAACCTTATTAATAAACTACTATAGGTAAACTGTACGGCCCCTTCTCTATAAGAATACTATAAAAAGATAAAGGATATTACTAGCCTATAGTCTTTTAAAAAAGGACTATTTAAGCACCACAAACAGCTAGTAGTAGTAGAAGAATAGAACTTATAGACTTAGCTTATTGCTGAAGTATATACCTAGGTCTCTATAGCCTATCTTTAAAAAAAAAATAAGACTCGTAAAATTATTAGTAAATAATACTACTAGCCCGAAATAGTTATAGATATTAACCGTTATATATAGAACTGTAATAACTACTATAGGTCTATAATCCCACGAGATAGAACTCTAGGACTATTAAAACTCCTCCTAATACTAGAATACCCCTAATAATAGATTTTTAATAGATTTTTATAAATTACCTCTAGATCGTAACGGATATAATATAGTTATAATTCTAGTTAATCGCTTTAGTAAGCGCCCGTTCTTAATTCCCTATTATAAAAATATTAATACTAAAGAGGCGGCCTAACTATATATCTACTACGTCTACTAAATTTATAGACTACTAGTGTTACGGAATAAGGGCAGTGGCTATAGAGCGTATATATTTAAGGAGTTTATAAGACGTTGCGCAATTAATTATAAGGGTCGAGGGCGTAAGGAGGTAATATACCTACGCGTAGCTGATATAAGCTATACGCGAGGTGTATATAAGAGCACGGAGCTCTTCTATAGAGGCCCCTACGGTAGGGTTCCGTAATACTACCCCCCCTCCTATAAAGGCGGAGCTCTGGCGACGCTGTGGTTACTATATATATATAAAAGGGACACTTAAGATATAAAAAAGAAGAAAGGGGGGTATTGCTAAAGGCTTAAAATAATGTTATATAATAGGGCTTAGCATCTAAGAATCCAACTAATTAAATAACTTTAACTACTAGTTAAAGTTTCTAGATATCTTAACGATATTCCAGTTATATAATCGCACTTTACTATAATCTAATAGCAATTTGCCCTTACGTAGTAATATATAACAGTTTAACTCTATAAGGGCTCCTATAGAGGATTAGGTATAAAATCTCTACTTAGGCCTAGTTTATATAGGTTTATATAGTAAAAGTTGCTAATTAGATCCTTTACATTTTTAAAGTCTTCCTATAGTTGCTATTTTAGCTAATTTATATCGAATCCTATATATATAGCTCTGTAGTAGAGCCGTCGTCCTCTACCTTTACTAAAGTATTTAGAGTTAATAATTCGTTTAATAGTCCACTCCTTATAGTTCTTATCTTTGTTCTTATCTCAGATTAGTACTAATAGGGGTTTAGGCTATATTTATCCCGGTAAGGGGTTGGGCTAATAAAGGTATAGTAGCTATAGGTAAAATATAGGCTATATCCTACGGGTGGCTAGGGTAGGTGGGAGTTCTAGCTTATATACAGCTCCCCTATTAATAACTTGTTTAATTAGATAGGGGCTAAGGTTCTTATAATTAAGTAACTTTATAGGCCTCTATATAGAGATATTGCGTATATTTAGCTATACCCAGTCACTAACACGTATCTCCGGTGGTGGCGTTCTATAATAGTTAGCGAAGTAAGCCTACTTTGCTTAAGCCTAGGCTATTTCTCCCTTACAGTAGTTAAGTAGATTTTTTATACAATCTGTATACTAGTTAGTAAGTAGCATCTTAAGGCGTTTTCTATATAGCAGTTTCTTATTAATAGGTTCTAGTGGCTCTATACTAGATTAGGGGTAATAACCCTTATTTACAAAGAACGGGGTAAGTCCTATAGTGGTTAAGATATAGTTATTTACTATAAATTTATCTAGTAAGAGGTAATCTACCCAGTTATCTTAACTATAGGCGACTACCTATTATAGGTACGCTTTTATGCTAGTATTAGCGTTTTCTAGTTACCTAGTAGTTTTATAGTAGAAGAATATAGATATCTTAACGGAGATGCTAAGGCGTTGGTAGATTTATCTCTATATATTAGAGTTAAATTATATGCCTTAGTTAAATGTAATTAAGTTAGGTAACCTATATAGTCAGTAAACTTTGCAAAGGAAGGCGTTAGTAACGTTGCTAATAGTTACGCCTTTAGTTAGGACGTAGTAGCGCTCTTTTATAAGTCGGTATATTATTATAAGGATATTCTTATAGGTACAGCCGTATTATTTATATGGTAGTAGGTTAATAACGAAATCTATAGTAATATCTGCCTATTATTATATAGGTACTAGTAGAGGGTATAGTAGTCCTTAGTACTTTATATTAAAGGCCTTAGCGCGCTTATAACTATAGTAGGTGCCTATAAAGTATTTAACTAAGTCTATTATTTTTAGCTAGAAGTAATATCGGCTAAGAAGCTTATAGGTTCCTTTTTTACTTAAGTAGCCGCTTAATTGGAGGTTGTAGGCTATTTAAATTAGTTACTATTATAGATTTTCTAAGTTAGGGATAAATAGGCAGCCTTTATAATAGAGCCTGTTTTCTTTTACTTCTAAGGCTGCTATATTAATCTAGCCTAAGCTTTAAAGGTTAGTAGGTAGCGTATAGGCGCTAGCAGTCTTTGCGGTAATAAGTTAATACAGTAATAGGTTAATAGAGGTGTTATATACTATAGTAATAAGCTTATTAATTTTAGGAGGTAATTTTAATTCTGTGGTATAAAGCTAAGGTATAGTTAACTTTATTATAGGTAGTATGCCTAGGGCCAAATTTCATACTTTTAGAATTGTTTATTATTGGAACTAATTATAAGAGTTATCTTTAGACTAAGGAAGGTCTTACGAGCGGCGTATTAGGCTATTAGGTTTAGTACCTTATACTCCTAGTTTATATACAATTTTAAAGTTAAAACTAGAGAGGAACTCGTTCTAGCGTACTTAGCGTTAGTTTAGCTACTTTATAGTTATAAAGTATTTAAAATTGCAATAGTCCGTAAGGACTTTAGTTAGCTAATTAGGTTCTACTAAGGAGAGTTTTAATTAAAATTCTTTAAACGCTTATATAATTGCGAGAAGTTCCTTATTATAGATTTTATAGTTATACTCTTATAGTATAAGCTTAGACGAGTAGAATATAACTAGGTAAAGAAGGCCGTTATTACCTATTTAGGAAAGGATACCTACGTTAATATGGTCTAAGGAGTTAGTTTTAAGGTAGAGTTATTATTCTAGTGTAAAGTAAGCTAGAATAGGTGCTTTAGTGAAAGCGTTTTTAAGGTTTTAGAACGCCTTCTTATATTTAGGCATCTAGGTAAAATATAGGTGCGTTTTTCTTCCTTTTATAGAAAGGCCCGTTGT
>Ga0307515_10007906_pt1 | contig 20885 bp, 13 predicted proteins | sample 17_EM_MG_FD_194513 | JGI IMG/M metagenome (GOLD analysis project Ga0307515, IMG submission 194513) | Populus trichocarpa ectomycorrhiza microbial communities from riparian zone in the Pacific Northwest, United States - 17_EM | ecosystem: Host-associated > Plants > Roots > Unclassified | place...
TTTTAACATTTTATTTTATTTTATGATTTTAAAACAATATTATTTTATTAAAAAAAATTCAATAATACTAGTCAATTTACAAGTTAATCTTTTTAATTTATAGCCCGATTGTTATATCGGATCGATCGATATTGTAACCATAAAAGAATCATTTAAAAACTTTCAATATTTAGGTTATTTTTAAGCAACTTTTGATCAAAATTTAATTAAAATAAAATTAAAATAAAAAATTTATATGTATTTTTAGAAGTTATCAGTTCGAGTCCTACAAACTTTAAAACCACTAAAAAGTTATATGGTTATTAACTTCAGGGTACATAAAATTAATCGAGATACACTTATATTAATAAAAAAAAATAAAAACTTCTTCCCTAATCCAATTCTTTTCACTTTAAAAACAACATAGTATCGCATTCTATAATAATAGAGACAATGGCCTGATGTGTCCATGCCATCAGTGCAGAAAATATCAATGATCCACCATTAAAGTAGAAATGGATGGTCCTAGTCAAGTAGGGCATCCCATCAAGATAGAAACTGAGTTTAGGTCACCTAAAAACCAATCATCCCCATCACGACTGTTCAACACAGTGAGATGACGGTATGTAGCACCTTGAAAAAATGCCTGAGCATGCTCATGCAAACAACTTTGCAAACGCCTCAAGCTTCTTCCATTTGAGGATAAAAAACACGAGGAAGAAACAGACCTTTAATCACTGTTACATGTGCAGATGAATTTATCACGATAATACCAAGGCTGCATGAATTATTTATCAAATCCTTCATCAATAATTATTTAGAATGTTCTTGGATTGAACAACAACTACGTAGATGGAATGATAACCCTTTTAAAAGTATTATGAAATTAAATAGATCATTAAAACTTTAAAAATACTATAAAAACATCCTCCCGTATCTAATTTTTTTTTGGTTTCATTTAACCCCATCACGAAATTCTACAACAAAAAAAACTTTGTTTTAAGAAGAAAAAGCTCTCAAGTTTTATGATTAACTTAAGATTGAAAGGAAAATTTTAGGGTGAGGGTTGATGGTTTCATAAATGTCCAATTAATAGGGATCCAATAGAGAAATATATTTGTTTGGGTATCAAATTTACAAATATGTGGTATTCTAGGGATGAGTATGTATTTTGATTAAATCTTCACAGTCCCTTTGCAAGCGAAACTTGCTTATTAGGCGGGACTTTGTCTCGTGTTCTGTTTTTTCTCCCTGTCTGTGGACTTATAATCCCTGCGAAGACCCACAGATCAAGGAAAAACTTTTAGAGTCAACAGAGCGGTGTGGCAGCCATTGTTTCAAGCTCATCTTCCATCATGCAGGCGCCAGGTTCTAACATTGATTTTCTTCTTAAATCCATTTTCATACGTGGGTTCTGTGGATCATTGCACTTGGTTTTGTTACTCGCTTTATCTGTCTCATATGTGTGCAAGAAACTGAGCAGGAGGGGTGATGGGGAGGGCTCTAAAGAGACGTTAAAGATAAAGAGGAGGTTTATGTGGTATAAACAGACTATGGTCTGTTGTTTGGGTGTCTCAGTGTTTAATTTCATCTTGTGTTTGTTGAGCTACTTTTATCTGTATGGAAATGTCTGGTCTGATGGTGAAGCAATGACCCTTTTGGATTTTGGGCTCAGAACACTCTCTTGGGGTGCACTTGTTGTTTACTTGCATACCCAGTTTTTTAACTCAGGTGAAAAGATGTTCCCTTTGTTATTGAGAGTTTGGTGGGGTTTCTATTTGGCTATTTCTTGTTATTGCTTTTTTGTAGATGTTTTCCTTCATCACAAACATGTGTCTTTGGAGATAGAGTGGTATTTAGTGTCTGATGTGGTCTCTGTGTTTACTGGATTGTTTCTTTGTTATGTTGGGTCTTTGAGAAGTGATATTCAAGATGTACTTGAAGAACCCCTTTTGAATGGTGATTCTAGCTCGATTGATAATTTAGAGAACAGGGGGGCAGATACGGTGACTCCTTTTGGAAACGCTGGTCTTTTCAGTATTCTAACCTTTTCTTGGATGAATTCTTTAATTGCTGCTGGCAACAAGAAAACCTTAGACCTTGAAGATGTTCCTCAACTTCACGGTGTCGATAGTGTGGTTGGAGCTTTTCCAGTTTTTAAAAATAAGCTTGAGTCGGATTGTGGTAGAGTTACAAGGTTCAAGTTCGCAAAAGCTTTGTTCCTGTTAGTCTGGAAAGAAATTTTATGGACAGCTTTATTGGCGTTGATTCACACGTTAAGTTCTTATGTTGGTCCCTACCTTATCGATGTTTTTGTTCAATGCCTTGACGGGCGAGGAGAATTCAAGAATCAAGGTTACATTTTGGCTTCCGCCTTTGTGGTTGCAAAGCTCGCTGAGTGCCTCGCACAGAGGCATTTGCGCTTTAGGTTGCAGCAAATTGGAACAAGGCTCCGCGCAGTAACAGCCACGATGATATACAACAAAAGCTTGACCATTTCCAGTCATTCGAAGCAAGGGCATTCGAGTGGACAAATAATCAATATTATGACTATTGATGCTAATAGACTTGGCATCTTTAGTTGGTACATGCACGATCCATGGTTGGTCATCTTGCAAGTTTGTTTGGCCTTGCTGATACTGTACAGAAATTTGGGACTCGGGTCAGTTGCTGGCTTTGTTGCGACAGTAATTGTCATGTCGTTAAACTATCCTTTCGGGAGACTGGAGGAGAAGTTTCAAGACAAGTTAATGGAATCAAAAGATAAACGAATGAAGGCAACCACGGAGATTTTGAGAAATATGAGAATTCTCAAGCTTCAGGGATGGGAAATGAAGTTTTTGTCTAAGATTCTTGAACTCAGGAAAGTAGAGACACGGTGGTTGAAAAAATACTTATATACTTCAGAAGTGATCACTGTTGTCGCCTGGGTTACTCCGACTGTTGTGGCTGTGGCCACCTTTGGTACTTGCATGCTTATGGGAGTCCCGCTTGACTCAGGGAAGGTCTTATCTGCACTTGCAACATTCGAGATTCTTCAATCCCCAATCTATAACCTTCCCAATACAGTTTCTATGCTAATTCAAACAAAGGTTTCTCTCGACAGAATTGCATCTTTTCTTTGTCTCGATGACTTGCAGCCTGATGCTATAGAGAAGCTTCCAGTAGGCAGTTCTGATACAGCAATTGAGATTGTTGATGGAAATTTCTCTTGGGATTTGTCTTCACCCTGTGCAACATTGAAAGATATAAACTTCAAAGTGTTCAATGGTATGAAGGTAGCTGTATGTGGTACTGTTGGATCAGGCAAGTCGAGCTTGCTTTCCTCCATTTTAGGAGAATTACCCAAGATCTCAGGGACACTTAAGCTGTGCGGGACAAAGGCCTACGTTGCTCAGTCACCTTGGATACAGAGTGGTAAGATAGAAGAGAACATATTGTTTGGTAAGGAGATGGACAGAGAAAGGTACGAGAAGGTACTTGAAGCATGTTCCCTGAAGAAGGACCTGGAAATCCTCTCATTCGGTGATCAAACAGTAATTGGTGAGAGGGGTATCAACTTGAGTGGTGGACAGAAGCAAAGAATACAGATAGCACGTGCTCTCTACCAAGATGCCCAAATCTATCTATTTGATGACCCTTTCAGTGCCGTGGATGCTCATACTGGATCTCATTTGTTTAAAGTAAACTATCCCTTCTTCCTTGAAACCATTGCTTGCAGTGGATGCTAACTTTTGCTTTCGATTTCTGTAGAAAAAATCACTAGTCCAGCTAAAAGCACCACCCTTTGTTTTAATTTTCCTTTTAGTTGCTTCCTCTTTTATTCTTCTTTTCATGCCTAATAAAAAAAAAATGGCATTTCTCTTACATTATACTTGTTCGATTTTGCATGACAGGAAGTTTTGCTTGGTCTTTTAAGTTCAAAAACTGTTATTTATGTTACTCATCAGGTTGAGTTCTTATCCACTGCTGATCTAATCTTGGTGAGTAATATGCTTTGTTTTCTTCATTGCTTGTGGGATTATCATGTCTCCTATTATTTCATTTGTTTCAACTGTACCTTCTGGTTAGGTCATGAAAGATGGAAGGATCGCGCAGGCTGGAAAGTATGATGACATTCTCAATTCAGGATCTGATTTTACGGTTCTTGTTGGTGCACATAAGGCAGCTTTATCAGTTCTTGATTCCAGACAGGCAGGACCAGTTTCCGAAAATGAAAGTGTCAGAGACAACAATGGAGGCGAGAACAGTACTGATGGGATTGTACATAACGAAGGAAATAAAGATTCACAAATTGGTAAAGCAGATGAGGTAGCTGAGCCACAAGCACAACTCATTCAAGAAGAAGAGAGAGAGAAAGGCAGAGTTGGGTTTCAAATCTATTGGAAATATATCACAACAGCATACGGAGGAGCTCTGGTGCCCTTTATATTACTGGCACAACTTCTCTTTCAGATCCTTCAAATTGGTAGCACTTATTGGATGGCATGGGCAACTCCTGTGTCAAAGGATGTGAAACCTGTTGTTAGTGGATCTAGACTGTTAATCGTCTATGTATCTCTGGTTATTGGAAGTTCTTTTGGCATCCTGGCTCGAGTCATGCTTCTTGTAACAGCAGGGTACAAAACTGCAACTCTACTATTCAACAAATTGCATCTGTGCATTTTTCGTGCTCCCATGTCCTTTTTTGACGCGACCCCTAGTGGACGAATCATTAACAGAGTAAGCAATTTCAGTGTGTCTTGTGCTCTTTATATAAGTGATTATAATTAATCAGGGGAGAGTACCATGTTCAGTATTTTTACCTCATTGATCTATTTCCTCTCACGTAGGCTTCTACAGATCAAAGTGCATTAGAGATGGAAATTCCATATATAATTGGGGAACTTGCCATCCAAGCAATCACGCTTCTGGGAATTATTGCGGTGATGTCTCAGGTGGCATGGCAAGTTTTCATGGTTTCCATCCCTGTGATTGCTGCCTGTATCTGGTATCAGGTACTCCTTGTGGTTTCTTAAAATCTCATTTTGTTTTCCTAGCTCTACTTCAGTGAACAAAATCTAATAATATCATTAGATCTCCTGATGTTTCTTATAATTTCTTCATATGTCTCTTATTAGCGTTTCTTTTCCCAAGATGCTGAGCTTGCAAGAAAATGTTAAAAATAGTGTCAATGGCATGCAATTAGATGCAGCCCCTGTTTCATTACGACAAGTAGCATATAATATGATTTAGCATTTAGAAAGAGAGGAGTTCTAACATATTTATTGATGCCTGCAGCAATATTACATTCCCTCAGCAAGAGAGCTTTCACGGTTGATTGGAGTATGCAACGCTCCAGTTATCCAAAATTTTGCAGAAACAATTTCAGGAGCAACAACGATCAGGAGCTTTGATCAAGAATCAAGATTCGAAGAAATAAATATGAAACTAACAGATGCATATTCTCGGCCCAAATTTCATAATTCTGCTGCAATGCAATGGCTTTGCTTCCGAATGGATATGTTCAGTTCTATTACATTTGCTTTCTGTCTGTTTCTTTTAGTCTCTTTTCCAGAAAAAATTAATCCAGGTTGGCAGTTCTTGTCTTGCACCTGTTCTCTATTTCCCTTCCTATTGTCAACCAATGAGTGAACCTGAAACACACGTTTTTTTTTCTTTTCCATAGCCATTGCAGGCTTAGCTGTTACGTATTCGCTTGGCCTACACATGGCACAATATGTGTTGATATGGTGTTTCTGCAATTGCGAGAACAAACTCATATCAGTAGAGAGAATTCTTCAGTACATTTCTATACCTGCCGAGCCTCCTCTTGTAATTGAAGCGAACAGGCCTGGCCATTCTTGGCCATCACATGGCGAAATTGACATCGATAATCTGCAGGTAATTTTGTTCTGTTTGTTGCTCCAATTGGCATGCATTATTTTTATGTTACTAATGGTTGGATACGATGCAGGTCCGATATGCCCCACACATGCCACTTGTGCTGCGTGGTCTCTCATGCACTTTCCCAGGAGGAAAGAAAACTGGTATTGTTGGGAGAACAGGCAGTGGTAAATCTACTCTCATACAGGCTCTTTTCCGAACCGTAGAACCTGCAGCTGGTCAGATTATGATTGACAGCATTGATATCTCACTGATTGGCCTGCATGATTTAAGGTCAAGACTGAGCATTATTCCCCAGGATCCAACCATGTTCGAAGGGACTGTTAGAAGTAATTTGGACCCACTTGAAGAGTACACAGATGAACAGATCTGGGAGGTGTGTTGTCTCTATTATGTTAGCTCAATGAGGGACGTGTGAATGCTGTTATACACGTGCCTGTGTGTTTTTTCATAGAATTGATGTTCAGTATTTCAAGGATTGATTATTGAAACATAGCACAAATGCTAACTTAAATTTGTTATGATCCCAGGCTCTGGATAAGTGCCAACTTGGAGATGAAGTTAGGAAAAAGGAAAGGAAGCTAGATTCCACAGGTTTGTCTTTCTCACCAATCACCGCTACCCCGTTTTTGTGCACATCTTTTTAAATGGTCATCCTGGATGGTGCTGCAGTTATTGAGAATGGGGAGAACTGGAGTATGGGCCAGAGGCAACTAGTCTGTCTAGGGCGTGTGCTACTCAAGAAAAGTAAGGTCCTGGTCCTTGATGAAGCTACTGCCTCAGTTGACACAGCCACTGATAATCTTATTCAGCAAACGCTCAGGCAGCATTTCTCTGACTGTACAGTGATAACCATTGCACATCGAATAACCTCTGTTCTTGACAGTGACATGGTTTTGCTTCTAAGTCATGGTGAGTATGGAAACTTGATGTAGCATTGCCTGTAAATGATATGAATCCTCAATTTTCTCTAAGTATTTGCAACCATGTCTCAGGTCTCATTGAGGAATATGATTCTCCAACAAGGTTGTTAGAGAACAAGTCATCGTCATTCTCCCAACTTGTAGCAGAGTACACAGTGAGGTCAAATACCAGTTTCGAGAAATCAGCTGGAATAAATTGATGGGCTTCCACACCATGTAATTATATTCTGCAAAAACAGTATAGCGATGGATGTTGTAGCATGCTATGATGGAGACAATGGCCTGATGTCTCCATAAAGTGGAAAAACTTTACGCCATTAACGCTTCTGTATCAGTGGTCCACCATTAAAGCATAAATGGATGGCACTACTTAAAAAGAATAAATTATAATGTATCCCAATAGAAACTAAATTTAAGTCACCAGGGTCCTTGAAAGTTATTAAATCATGAACAGCTTACAGGTCAATTAAATTAAAATAATACCGTTTGAAGATTTTTTTTTAAATAATTAAAATAATTTTATTTTAAATTTGTTTCTTAATAAAATCAAATTACAGGTTTATGTATATCTTCAATCCAGTTTGCTTTTCAATCAAAATTAAATCTTTTATTCATATGATTTTAGAAGCCATCATCAACATTTACATGTTGCATTCAAGAAAAACTCAATAAATTCATCTACATGATGATTTTGAAATTTGATTTTTTTTTTTTAAAAAAACATACTTTCTTATCCATTACGCCAAATCAAATATTAGATTTAGATATTAATATGATAAAATTAGTCTTTGAGTATTCTAATATCAAACTAATTTAATAATAAAAGAAAAGGTTAGGCATGAAAACTTTAAAATTCAGAGCCTTGACCTCTTCCATCCTTGGAGACCGGGATGGAAACCGTGTATGCGTGTGTGTGAGTGTGGAGAAGGGACATTGCCCGACCTCACTGTGTTCGATTCTTAAGAATGATGAGTGTGGTAGCGATTGTTTTTTAAATAATTTTTTTTACTAAAATACATGTTATAATATTTTTTTATTTTTTAAAAGTTATTTTTGACATCAGCATATCAAAACGATCCAAAACATATAAACTATATTAAATTTTAGCAAAAAAAAAATTGAATTTTTTAAGAACACGGTTTGCACCGCGTTCCTAAATTCTAAATTTGATTTTTTTATTTAAAATTATTTTTTTATATTTTAGATAATTTTAATTTGATAATATAAAAATATTTTTTTTAATAAAAAATATTTTAAAAATCAAACCGAAAGAAGACAGCTCAAAATGGGTTCCGAGCATGTGGAAAATGAGCCAACGTGGATGCATTATCCAAGTCGACGCACCACTTGTCCAAGAGGATATCAATAAATATTTCTTTCATTACCTTCTCTCTCATGACGAGGAGAGATCACATGAATAAATTATAAGTCTCCCCGATTTCTTCAAGTAAAAAATAAAAAAATTAATTTTTTTCTTAAAAAAAATACACGAAAATAAACGGAATCTTAGTTTGAACGAAGGTCTGAATTTTAAAATTTTAAGACTATTTCATTGAATCTTAATTTATTGAGTCGTTTAATAATTACGGACATGAGTGATGAACGATGTGCAAGACACGAGCAAGTGAAAGCGCGTGGGACCAGGATTTAGTTTTGTCTGGTAAGTTCAACCAATGAACGGAAATTACAACATCCTCATAAATAAATCTGGTTGGTTGACTTTATATCCGTGTGCTGCAAATAATAGAAAAAAAATTAAAGACTGACAGAATAAAATACAATCATCATGATTCATATGGTAGATTCTTCTAATCATATCCAGTTCATTTCAACTTTATGCTCTGAATCTTTGCTTTGTTGTGTTTCCTTTTAATAATTGTTTCTTACATTATCCAAAACTTGCATTTTTTTGGAAATTGTTTTTTGCATTGTTTTGGCCAGCTAATCCATTAACCACCACTTCTATCAAGGCGATGCCTTGTTTTTCCAAATTTTCATTGCCTTCTGGTTTCTTTGTCGATTTCGTAAGAACCCTTTTTGAATTCTTGCTTTTAGGATGTTTTTCTATTGATTATTTCAAATTCTTTTTTACATATTAACATATGCCAACGTGTTTGATGCAGAGAAGAAGCTGATCAAGGCCCTCCTTTTCTTTTCTTTTTCGTAGAGATTCCTTTAATATGTAAGAACCCTTTTGATTCCTGTTGTTTTTTTCAATTATTGATTCTTGTGATCTAATCTTGTTTGAATTTTAGCTTTCTTGGATTTAGAATAGTTTATGTTTATGAGCAGTTGATTGCTTATTTGACACAGAAAAGGGGATTTTCTTTGGCTATGATGAGATTATAGCAGCGATTCATGTAATTTCTGTTTCCATTGTTTGGAGGATGGAGATGCCTATCAGTCACAAGAATTCTGAAGGTAATCTATGTGTCCTGTGAAAATCTTGTGCATAAATTTATGGCGAACATGTTTTGTACTCTTCCCCTTTTCTTTCTTTTCGTTAACATTTTCTATGGTTCATTTTCTTAATGAAAAACGACCGAACATCATCTCAGTTGCTGTCAAATGATTCTAACAAGATATGATTTCAATACTCTTTTGCCATAGGAAAGTAAATGACTTCAGATTTTGATAGAGATGCAATGTTTCTTTGCTTTTATTCAACTTTTTGCCAATTGCATAGATGGGCTCTCTCTTTTCCCTTGATCGTCTGGTAGAATCAAGCTCATGGTCAACTGGGGTTAGAAATTACAAGCATGCTGTACCACTTACAAGATTTATAGATATAGACATAGTCGATTTATAGTTTGAGTGTTGAGTATTATGTTTTCTTGGTTGCCAGAAAGTAACTGATATCTTTCTTAAGCTCTATCGAAGTCTGTTCACGATTTTTGTTGTTGTTCTTAACTAATTGTCTCCGTTCACTTCTCTTTGATTCCAATTTTGTATTATGCTTTCATCTGCAGTGCAGACTACTGTAAGTTTATTTCTTTTCTAAGGTTACCTTCCCCATTATTATCAGCCTCCAACCCTTTAACAACCAGATTTAAATCTTTTCTCTCTAAGTTGCATGGATCAATCAGTCATATATTATGTCTTCTTCTAGATCTCATGATATATATGATAACCTCTCTTCTTGAAAGTTGTCTTATCCCCTAATTTTTTCAAGGGACGAAATCTCTATATTTGTACTTGCATGGTGTTGAGAGTCAAGCATGGCTGTACTCGGGAAAAGTCCTTTTTCGATGGATCTTTTCTTAATAGTTTTCTGGTTCTCAGAACTTGAGAACTGTGAAATGTGATACTTGCTACGATGTTCATGCAGTTAATGACTTTGCTAATACTTTTCAGCTTGGTGTATGTTGTGCTTTGATTTTTAATATGGATTTGGTATGATCTATTCCATGAAGAAAAGACCTACAGAAATGATTGCGTCCTGATAGTTCCCAACACTATAATCTTCCATGATTGTCCGATAAGTGATTGGCTATTTGGATTTTTAGGTTTGGTTCCTTGCCTACACGATCTCTTACATTCAGACGAACAGAGTTGCAGCAGCAGTAAAGAGGAACAAAAATTTTCTGGTATCTTGAGCCTTAATCTTTCAATTTTTTGATTGAAAATCTTCCTTATTCTAATGGTTCATCACTCTGCAAAATAGAAGTTGAGGTATAGCGAAGGCATAAACAAACTCAATATCCAGTATGAGTGATTTATTTGTAACAAAACTCTGTTCTCAAGTTATGCACTAATTTTACTTTAGGGTTATGATCTAATAAGAGGATCTGTTTTCTATTTTTTCTACTGTTGTCTTCTGTATTTCCTATTTAGGTTTATAAAGACCTTCATAAAAATTATTGCATTCTGGTTGTTCCCAACATTATAATCTTCCATGATGATCTGATGTTTGATTAAACATATTGCATTTTAGGATCGCCTCCTTGTCCAGATGATCTCTTACATTCAAACAAACAAAGTGACAGCAGTGGAAGAGATCGACACAAATCTTCTGGTATCTGGAGCTTTAATCATTCAACTTTTTATTTGAAAATCTTTGTTATTCCAATAGCTTGCCACTCTGCAGAATAGAAGTTGAAATATATTGCAAAGGCTTAAACAAACTCGAAGTTCTCTTACTATATAATTTATCTCTTGCAAAATTCAGCTATCAAGGTTCTGCAATATATTGACCTTTCATGCAGGGATATGATCCATTAAGAGGACTCATTTTCTGATTTTTGTACTATTATCTTCTTTTTTCACACCTAGGTTCATAAAGACCTGCACAAAATGATTGCATTCTCATCATTCCTAATGTTATAGTCTTTCTCGATGATCTGATATTTGATTAAATGTACTGCATTTTCTTTAGGATCGGCTTCTTGGCTTGATAATCTTTTAAATTCAGATGAACAAAGTTGCAGCAGCAAAAAAGATCAACGGAAACATTCTGGTATCTTGAGTTTTAATCTTTGAATTTTTTGTTTGAGTTTATTTGTTATTCCAATTCTCATCACTTTGCAGAATACAAGTTGAAATTTTCTATGATTTATCTCTTACAAAATTCTGTTCTCATGGTCATGCCAATATAATGACCTTACATACAGGGATATGTCTATCAAGAGGACTCGTTTTCTATTTTTCTACAATTATCCTCTTTTCCCCCCCCTATTTATGTTTATAAAGACCCGCACAAAATAATTGCATCCTGGTCATTCCTGACATTATAGTCTTCCATGATGATCTGCTAATTGATTAAATGCATTGCACTAATAGGATCGGCTCCTTGTCTAGATGATCTCTTACATTCTGGCAGAAGAAGTTGCCGCAGCAGTAGAGATCCACAGAAATCTTCTGGTATCTTGAGCTTTAATCTATGAACCTTTTTGTTTGAAACTCTTTGTGATTCCAATAGCTCAACGTTCTAAAAAATATTAGTTGAAGTATATTACGAAGTCATTAACAGACTCAAAATTCTTTCACTATGTGATTTATGTCTACCAAAATTTGGTTCTCAGGGTTATGCAATTTAGCTTTACATGCAGGGATATGGTGTGCTAAGCGGACTAGTTTCCTATTTAGGTTTATAAAAGAGAGGCAATAGTGATATACTCTTATATTGAAATGAAATTATGAATTTCATGTAAGAAAGTCATATATTTTATCTTTCTGTTCATTAATCAGGTCCACAAAAAAGACTGGAGCAATTGCTAAGTCAATCAGGGAACAAGATTTGTGCTGATTGTGGATCTCCAGATCCAAAATGGGTGTAAGTTGTTAAGACTGAACCTGATGCATTTCCATGTACTTTTATTCACCTAATGTACAGTTTATGATAATAAATGCGGTACTGTTTTTCACACATTTAACTGTGTTGTGTTATGCCCCATTTTCTTTTTATTAGCACAGATCTTTCAATTCACTCTCTGTTAATTGTAACTGTATATCAAAACGTAATAGTTGGAGTATGAATGCCCAGTGAAAAATACTTGAATATCAGAACATAGTCTTATAACATTAGAATCAGTGTCAAATATTGTTCCTGCAAATGAATGGATAATGCAAAGGAAATTGCAGATTTAGCACACACATATACTTGAAATCATTATCTCGAAAGCAAAATATGCTTTTACTCTTATCACTGTTTTGGTCACAATTTCACATAAAAGCAAGGGATATTTGTCTTTTCGGTTAGTACCAAAACTACACTTTGTGCCACCCATTTACAACTGCAGCAGATGCAATTTCTTTTCCTCAACTCCTGATAACTGTGTTTCTTGTGCTTGGTTATCTATTTTCCTTTTGACTGAATCATTTTTGGCTGTCAGGTCAATAAGTTTTGGAGTTTTTATTTGTATCAAGTGTTCAGGCGTTCATAGAAGCCTCGGGGTGCATCTAACGAAGGTGCAGTTTTGAAACTTGACTCGTTGGCCTTGTCTGTAAAATCAAAATTTTAGAACTTTATACTGTTAGATCTTGTACTCTCGTGATTTAGTACACACAGGCATGTGAAATTTAATTTGAGGAGAAATCACAGCTTTTCGATAATGAGCTTTTCCGATGCGATGTTAACAAAAACTAACATTTTCAACACAGCTACTTGGTGCTGTCTGTGTCTCCCATAATGGTTTGTTTTGCTGATGCTATATTTTTTTCTATTTCCGTCAGGTTCTATCAATCAAATTAGATGAATGGACAGATGAACAAGTGAACACTCTGATAGATTTGGGTGGCAATACTGCTGCAAACAAGAAATATGAAGCTTTTATTCCTGATGATTATCAAAAACCAAAATCAGATGCCTCAATAGAGGAGCGATCTGATTTTATTAGGTAATGTCAGTACCACACTGATCATATCTTTATAAAAAAAACACAGGGTGTTCTAAATCAGATATTTACTTTCTGAATACCCAGGAGAAAATATGAGCAGAAGCAATTTTCAAACTGTGATGGACAAATGTCCTGCCCATTTCCGGGTCCTAGAAGTACATTATCCTCTAGTTGTTCAAGTCATTGTTCACCCCAAGATAAGAAACAGTATGAAAAACAAGCAACCAGGCATCGTATTGGGAATGCATTTCGTAACAGCTGGGGAAGAAAAGACACCGAGTACAAGAACAATAAAAAGAGCAACTCTTTGGTAATGAATTCCAATTTCATTAATGTATTTATATTATGTTGAGGATTATGAGCTCACCTTTTCTTTTTGAAGCAAACTAGAATGAGATCTGTTACAAATATACTAGTCTGAAATAACTTGATCACAAGCCATCATTATGCATGGTTTGCCGTGGATGGAAAAATGTGATGCATCCTATCTTGAAATTTCAGTGAAACTTGCTGATTCTATTGCTGAAATGTTCTGTTTATAGGCAGCTATGGTTGAATTTGTTGGATTAATCAAGGTTAATGTAGTCAAAGGAACCAACCTAGCTGTCCGGGATGTGTTGACTAGTGACCCATATGTTGTCCTTACATTGGGCCAGCAAGTGAGACTCTCCTCCCTTTCATTTTGGCCTCATTGGCATTACAACTCTGTTGATTTTCAATGGTCTGTGGTGCAACAAACCTGTTAACAATGCTGTTTTTTTGTTAATTGTTGTTGCAGTCAGTGAGGACTCGCGTCATAAAGAACAATTTGAATCCAATTTGGAATGAAAGTCTAATGTTGTCAATTCCAGAACAGATTCCTCCTCTAAAAGTGGTAACTTGTTTCAAATTTTTATGGTGTGGAATTAACACAAATTCGAAAATCATAAATTTGATGATCATGATTCATGACACTTGCCACTTCTGATAGAAATATTAATCATTTCTTTTCTTAATTTTTTATTCCTATTTGTAATTTTATACCAAAATATATCAATCATATTAGCAAGCTCTTCTTTTTGGTCTTTGGTTTTGGATGCTTAAAATTCCAGGTGGCTGTATGCAGCTTGTTTACGACAAGGATAAATTCACAACTGATGACTTCATGGGTGAGGCTGAGATAGACATTCAACCACTTGTTTCTGCTGCCAAAGCTTATGAGAATTCAACCATCACCGAGTCGATGCAGCTTGGTAAATGGATAGCAGGCCAGGATAACACCCTTGTTAAAGATGGCATTATCTCACTAGCAGACGGAAAGGTAAAACAAGAAATCAGTCTCAAGCTAAAGAACGTTGAGAGAGGGGTGCTGGAGATTGAGCTTGAATGTGTTCCTCTCACTCAATAGTTACATAGAGAGTACGGAACTTCAAACATTGTGATGCCATATTTTAAACCGGTTTTGAGTGGTGAACTCGCAATGGAAAACCTTTTAGCCTGCTGTTGTTGTAATAAGCTGTTTTAGCCATTGTTTCATTACGAATATACAGGGATTGTTAGGATTTTCATTAACGAATTGTATATAGTTTGTTTGCTTTAATCAATGAGCGCTCAAAAAAAGTAGTCAGGCTGGGTATCCTCTATTCTGATTCCAAATTTGCTGTTAGATAGTAATATAAAATCATTTATAGGGTTTTACTTAACAACTTAAGTTTTTAAATTGAGATGATTGTTCGAATCAAAACTTTAATGACCAAGTGGTTAGTAGTTCCAACGAATCCTTGTTTGGTTGATAAAAAAATAGTCTTCTGCAGCTTTCCTGATGATAGAGTAGTGTTTACCAAATGCCATTTTGTTATGCAACAATCACTCTTCTGAGGGAACAGAAATCCTTTTCAACAAAACTAGCTGTTTAGGAAATGTATAATAACAGGAAAATCTGAAGAAATATGAAGGCTAGAAAATCAGATGACAGGTAAAGAAACTAACAGGTTCCATGGTTTTTCAGAAACATAGGCCTCCAGGAAGGGAATTCAAACCTAGAGAAGAAAATGGAACAACTCGAATGAGCTGAATGGTTTCATTTATCTGGATGTTCTTTGTTAGTGAAACTATGTTATTTCATATTTATTCTCTGTTTTATTTTCTGGAAATAGTTCCTGTTCTTGTTTTGCACTGAAATTTCCTGAAAGCTCATATCAGTGCCAAGAAATCAGATAGCTAGTTGGAGTGTGAGGTGGGATTTCAAGTCCTAAAACACCATGATCCCGAGACACCACTTGTTAAATTCTTTAAAAACATAGCTATAAAACTTAGACTTGTTCCAAAGCTTGAATTACGGGTTCACCTGGATTAACTCAAAAAAAATTTATTTATAAAAAGACATCATTTTAAAGAAAAAAAATCTGATCTTTTCACTTACTCATATCTCGTTGGGCTGAGTCTTGTAACAATGGCTAAACCTGTCCCTGGATAGAGACGATCTGGTATGTCTTTAGATTATCCACAACTGCATGCTCCACAGCTACCCTATTTGTTTGACAAATGGCTGCAACCATGATAGGATTTGGATGGACCATGTCAGTTTATCTGCAAGCACTAACTCAATCGAGTTGTCACCCTGAAACTGATTTCCATTCGATGCAAGCACCAACAGAAAACATCTCAAGCTGTAGCATATAAATTCACAGTGGGACAGAAATAATTCAAGATAAGATCATCGATGCATTCACTCTTGTTATTCTACCAAGATCGGTCTAATATATTATCAATCAGCATGATGGAAGCTTAGACAGCTACGCCTCAACCAAAGTGCACTGGGAGAGCATTCCACTGGCCAAACCAAGAAAAAGTTGAGTCTAATAGTGATTTTACACACACAAATATTGGTCCTCGTGGTTGTCTGAACATTATATCTGATCAGGATGCAGATAGTAAATACAACGAATCTGTTTCGGAGAATGTCAACATTTGTTTCAAAAAGCTGTGCCTGTTCAAAAATCATCTCGGGAAACAATCATATCTTCAAACATTTTATGATGATTGGTTGCAATATGCTTTTTTTTCTTAAGATTTTTTTAAAAAAAAAGTAAAACAAGGTTATTATTAACTGATTTGCTAGGTGGAGAGTTAATCTTAAGAGTAGATTATCTTACCTAGTCAATTTTCAACTATTTTAATTTGAAATTCGGCTCATGTCAACTCATGGATTGATGGGTTACAAAATTTAGTTAGAGCATTTTTAACGCAACAGCTAAAAAAAAATTTTTAATAAAAAAACTGAACATTTATTTTTTATTTTTAGTTTTAACCATTCCAACGAGTAAGTTATATTAATAGCTAAAATGTATATCTTGTTCTGAAAAGTTATTTTTATATTTTTTTTATAGAGAAGCTAAAAGTAAATAAAATGAAATGCATCCCTTGGCTGGCATTTTTTTCTTTTGTTTTGTATTAATAACATCATGATTATATTATATAAAAAATAACTAAATTAGTTATATAATTATATTAAAATTAGTTTATTATAAAATATATTAAAATATAATTAGCTTTTTTAAATATATTTTTTTATCATTGGAATGTATATATAAAAAAAACTATATTTATACTATTTAAAAAACTATTTTAACTTTTTAAATTGGAGATGCTATTACAAGTTAACATAGTATAATGTATACAACAATGTCTTGTAGTTTGTCTAGGGCAGTGTAGTTGTGCCCATGTAGGCATAAAGAAATTGAACTCTTGTGGTTCCCTTATCCTCTCCTTTTGAGGTTAACTCCTCACTTCACTCATCACTGCCGATCAAAATAAATAAACAACCCAACGAATGAGGAAGTTCCACTTCAGTAGTCAAGATAGAGTACAGCTCTCTCTCCTAGGTTGATGAGAAACGAGAGGCAATCATAAAACCCATCAGTGTTTACCTCCATTTTCTCAGAAACCAATCAATCGATAATTATTACAATGGAAGTTGAGGTAAAACTTCGGCTTCCAGACTCAGACTCCCACCAAAAACTGTCCATCATCCTCTCTTCTTTCCACACCAAAACCTTAATCCAAGAAAACATCTTCTTTGACACCACCAACTCCAAACTCTCCTCAAACTTCGCAGCTCTCCGTCTTCGTTTCTACAATCTTGATTCTTACTGCATCCTCTCTCTCAAAGCTAAACCTATCATGTCAGATGGCATTAGCCGCGTTGAAGAGCAAGAAGAGCCCATTGACCCCAAGATTGGCCGCATGTGCGTGGCTGAGCCCGGCCAGTTACTGGGATTATTAGAGAGTTCAAAGATAATTCAGAGAGTCAGAAGGGAGTTTGGGGTTGGAGAAAACGAGGTTCTTGTTTGTTTGGGTATGTTTAGGAATGTGAGGCAAGTGTTTGACTGGAAAGGACTGAAACTAGAGCTTGATGAGACAATTTATGATTTTGGAACCAGTTATGAGATTGAATGTGAGAGTAAAGAGCCTGAGAAGGATAAGAAGTTGATTGAAGGATTGTTGAAGGATAATGGGATTGAGTTTTCCTACTCGGAAGCCAACAAGTTTGCAGTTTTTCGATCTGGGAAATTGCCCCGATGAGAAAAAGAATGTGTTATTTTCAATTATATTGAAACAGCAATGAGTGAATCAAATCTCCTTATTGATGTTATCATGTTAAATTTGCTTTTCATTTCAACTAGTTCTTGGAATGGCATTATTGTTCTTGACTCTTCTTGCTTCATTCTTTAAAGTTTTTGTCCCTGGATAGAGACTTTCAGGTATATTTATCCATAAATGAATGCCCTATCATCTTCCAATTTATTTGCTTGACAGATAGTTGCAAGTTTGACAGATTAGTTGCAGCCATAACAGGAGATTGTCTAGACAACGCCAGCTTATCTGTGAGCACCAACCATTCATTTGAGTTGTCATTCTGAAACTTGTTCAATAGGAAACATTTCAAGTTGGAGCATATATCCCTATCACTCTTGAAGAAATTGAACAAAAAAAATTAAGATACACAGATCCTTATGATTCATGTTGAAGAAAAAAAAGGTTTTTACATAAGATCATCAATCAATTCTCACCAAGACTGGTGTGATATGTCAATCAGTATGATGGAAGCTAGACAGCTATAAGTTAACCAAAGTGGATTTGACCCAGGGAAGCTCACCAGCTCAGACAGCTATAAGATCATTAATCCATTCGGTCTCACTATTCTCCTTGTTTGTTTGACAGAAATTTGCAAACATAATAAGAATGGTCTGATATGTCCATCGATATGATACAAGCTCAGACAGTTCAGTCTTGTTTCTAGTATTTAGGGAAGATGTAGATGCAAGAAAACAAACAAGCCATAGCACAGTACTCAGGACTGGGCAGTGCTGAGGCATCCGACGAGGGTTTACATTAATCCCCTGAAAAGAACTGAAGATCAACTGCCTTGGAAAAAGGAAACATTTCATACAACAGGATTCAAATGGAAAGCAGAATGACTGGATAATTGAAAGAAATATAGTCAAAGTTGAAAGTAAAAATTAAATAAGAAGAGATAATGAGCAACCCGGGGTTTGCTCAGATAATTATACAAGGATTTAAATTTTGAAATACTTTCTTTTTTTACAGGAATACACATGAATTTCTGTTGATGCAAGGATCAAGGCAGTTCTAGTTAATTACAGAAGCAATATACATAAACTAGAAGTTATGAGCACAACACACTTGCAGGCTAATTCAGTCTTGCGAGCAACCTAAACAAACATCTAGCATTCCACAAAGTGCAAAATTTGCATATAACCACACTTACCTCACCATATTTTCGATTGTTGATGCAGAAAGGATGAGCCAAATCCAACAAAGGTTGCAGAGAATTCAAGGAATCACATAACAATAATCAGGGCACAGCACTGCATTGCCGATTCTTAAAGAAAGCGATCACCTGGTTCATATGTATATCACAAATATAAATTTTTTACGTTGTCAGGTGAAGAAAATATTCTCTCAATCATGAAGGTAACACAACATCCACAAGCAAATTTTGCAATAGCTTCCTCGGCGTATGTTCCTAGACAATTTTGCATTCCCAAAAGAAAAGGAAATTCTCTGTAAAGCAGCAAAGTGAAAACAATATACAGAGCCAAATCTGCCATGTACTGCTATTCAGAAAGAGAACAAAATCTCCAAGTATATAAACAATCCACAAAAGCAAATAAACCTGTAGTTTAATCTTGTATTCATGTCGACAGTATTCATCTAAACAACATGAATAAAAAGAAAAATCCACATTTTCAATGACACAGTATTCACGTATAGTAAGTTAGGGTTTAAAAGCACCCATTTTCATTACAATACATCATTTGCAAATCCTTTTGCAATGCATTAGCACTACATATTTACATTCCCACAAAGGAGAAATAATCCCCCCTGTATAAAATACAAACAAAACTACCAAGACCAATTTGGAGTTTTGATAACACATAGTAACTATTATTGTTCAAGACACTCTTCATAAAACAACCAACACCAGTCTCCTTGACCGATGTAAATACAACGAAAAAAATGAAAAAAAGCCCGTGAATCCGAAAGAGCATTTTGAATCCAACCCTCACAATGATTACACACAGCAACGAGACAACTAAAAGAGCACACCAAGTCAGGTGTGTGCATCCGAGTTCAATCACGAGCAGCAATCCGAGCACCGAATCAATCCATTCTCATTACATTCCAAGCATCTCTTAAGCACCCCTTCATCTTCATCAAACAACTTCCTACTTCCGCTACAATTCCCACATGGCACAAACCTCACATCCCCACAACCTGCACAAACAAACCCAGCCAGCCGTCTTGGAAACCCATCAAGAACCCTTGCCATTTCGCCCGTCTCGAACATTTGCTTAATCACCTCAGCACCACCTACATGATTCCCCCTTATAAACACCTGCGGCAAGCTCACATTTTTCTCTCCCAACACACTTTGCAGCTCCTTCTTATAAGCTGAATCCATCGAAATATCCCTCTCATCAACCCACACTCTAAACCCTCTAAATATCATCTTCACCGCATAACAATCCTCATAAGTCCTCCGAATCCCTCGCAAGCTCGTTAAATACACCACAATCCTATCCTCAGTACCAGGCAACCGAATTCTATTATCATTAACAGGGAACCTATTATAATCAGGCCCCATTGATTTCACAGATTGTAGCTTTTTAGTTGCTTGAATTTGCAATTCATTGGGATTCGGTTTCGGGGACTCAAACAAAGACCGAAGCTTTTTGACCTTTCCTTTCATGGACTCAAAAGAATTGTAGAATCCTGATGTTGATTGAAGGTAAGGCTTTGTCACTGAAGTTGAATGAATTGTAAGAGACCTATTGAATATAGAACTAGAGGTCATTTTATTGGTGGTGGGTTTCGAATTGGGTGTGATTTCCTGGTTATTTTCAAATTCAGCCATCGACCCAGATCACAAAATCAACTCAATATCAAGAATTTCAACGATTTCCTCTCTGGGGCTCTTGATTAGATCAAGATTAAAACAACCTTGACCCTACAATTCAACTCTAGAAATGCCAAAAACCAAAAAAGATAACCTTTTCCGTTACCTTAAAAAACAATCCGAACCCGTTCAAATCCGGTGCTGACGATGGTGACGGAGATGAAATGATCAGAGAATTCTAACCGTGGGATAAAGAAACTGACGGTGGAGGATTGCTCTTTGCTTTTTGATTAAGGCAGGTGAAAATAATTTTGGGGTTTTTGCTTTCAGTTTTTGTTTTCTTGTAGTTGCTTTCTATTT
>Ga0307515_10007907_pt1 | contig 20884 bp, 13 predicted proteins | sample 17_EM_MG_FD_194513 | JGI IMG/M metagenome (GOLD analysis project Ga0307515, IMG submission 194513) | Populus trichocarpa ectomycorrhiza microbial communities from riparian zone in the Pacific Northwest, United States - 17_EM | ecosystem: Host-associated > Plants > Roots > Unclassified | place...
CCGTCACGGCGTCGAAGTTGTCACTTTTGTCGTCCGCTTGGGCCGCAGATTCAGCCATTTCGCACTACGGCGGAACCGCAGATCAAGTGCACTTCATTCCTTGGGGCTGCAACTTTCTGACGGACCCGAATGAAAGCGAAGCCATTGACCTTTTCGACTCCAAAACCTGCCATCTGTTGTTCATCGGAATGGACTGGGAGAGAAAGGGAGGTTCGTTGGCCGTCGCCACTGTCGAGGTGCTCAGGGCGCGAGGCTTTGACGCAAAGCTCCATGTCGTGGGGACTGCTCCGGCGGACGCTGTTTCGTCAGAGAGTGTTGAGTACCACGGCGTGCTCAGCAAAGCCAACGAAGCCCAGCGCATGGAACTGCGAGAGATCATGCTGCGCTCAGCGTTTCTCTTTCTCCCGACCCGCCAGGATTGCACACCGATGGTCTTCTCAGAGGGCAATGCCTTTGGCATGCCCGGAATCACCACGGACACGGGCGGCGTGTCCAGTGTGGTGGTCGAGGGTGTGAACGGGCATCTCTTGCCACTGACTGCCGGCCCCAATGAGTACGCCGACTTGATCGAGGCCGCCTGGGCCGATCAGGGCAAATACATTGCCCTGCGAAAGAGTTCGCGGCGTCAGTACGAACAGGTTCTCAACTGGAAGACCTGGGCCCATCAAAGTGCCACGCTGATACGTGCGGCGCTGCGCACTTGATGTCGGCGGCAGGCTTGACATGAAGTACCTGGCTCAACTGTCTGAGGGACGAGACAACAACTTCAATCTGTTGCGCTTCATCGCCGCCACGATGGTGATCTGGAGTCACAGCTTTCCGTTGGCCTTGGGACCGGGGGACAACGAACCCCTGAGAAGCAGCCTTGGGGTGACATTCGGCTCGATCGCGGTCGACATCTTCTTCGTCTCGAGCGGCTATCTGATTGCTGCGAGCTTGTCATCGTCGAAGAACATTTTCCGGTTTGCCTGGGCGAGGTTCTTGAGGATCTACCCCGGGCTGATCGTCGCGACTGTCGTGACGGTGGTCTTCATTGGCTTGTTCATTTCGACCGAAGAGCCATTGCGGTACTTCCTGGATCGATCGACGTGGAAATTCCTGATCAAGAACAGCGCATTGGTGCTTGGCATCGAGTACAGCCTGCCTGGCACCTTCACCCACACGCCTGCCGCTTATGCCGTGAACGGGTCGCTCTGGACACTGCCCAAAGAGCTGCTGATGTACGCGATCTTTGCCGGGGTTTGGCTGATTGCAGGCCTGTTGTGTCAGCTCTTTGCCTGGAACCGCAAACTAGTCTTCAAGGCGCTTGTTTCAGTGACGTTGGCAGGCGCGCTCCTGCTTTACTTCTTTGGGCTGAAGGAGTTCATCGAAGACTCAAACACTCGCCTGCTAACAGCCTTCTCTTTTGGTGCGTTCATCAGCCTGTTTCGAGACCGGCTACCAGCCAGCTCGGGTTTGGTCGTCTTGCTGGCAGCTGCGATCCTCGTCTCCTCCTTAGACAGGACATTGTTCTTCTTCGTTTACACCCTTCTCTTTCCCTACCTCGTCATCTGCTGTGCTCTGCTGCCGATTTGGCGCCTCAAGGAATTCAATCGCGTCGGTGATTATTCCTACGGCTTGTATGTATACGCATTCCCGGTGCAGCAGATCATCATGTTCTTCATGAAGAGCGTTGAACCAGAGGCACTGTTTGGCATTGCATTCGTCATGACCTTGATTCTGGCCGTCATATCCTGGCATGCCATAGAGAAACCAGCGCTGTCTCTGAAGGGCATGAAATTTGGACGTGATGTCGTGCCCGAGAACCCAAAAGACGCTTTTCCTAACCAAACCTGACGGCATGGCAATTTTCGAAAATATTCGAGCAGACTTGAAAGCATATGACGGGAACTGGGGCGCTCAAGGATTCTGGGCGATGGTCGTCTATCGCTTCGGGCGCTGGCGCTATACCGTCAGGTTCGCTCCGCTGAGGAAGTTCTTCTCTCTGATCTTCAGAATTCTGTTCAAGCTGACCCATATCTTGACGGGCATCGAACTGCCATGCGAGGTGGTCATTGGAAAGAATTTTGTTATCGATCACTTCGGCGGAATCGTGATCAATGGGCAGGCGAAGTTTGGAGACGACTGCCGGATCCGCAGTGGTGTCGTCGTCGGTTTGAGCCGGGTGTCCGAGCCATGCGCACCGATTATTGGAAACAATGTCGATATCGGAACCGGAGCCAAGATATTGGGGCCTATCACCATCGGCAACAACGTTCTCATTGGGGCCAACGCAGTAGTTATCCGTGACGTACCCGACAACTCCGTCGCAGTGGGCGTACCAGCGGTTATCAAGCCTCGGAAGGACATGTGATGCACCCGCTGGACTATTTCGACAAGGTCTACGTCATCAACCTCGCTTCACGTGTGGACCGGCGCGAAGAGATGGCCGAGCAGTTTCAAACCATCGGGCGCGAGCTGAATCAACGGAATATCCAGCTGTTCGAGGCGAGCAGGCCCGAGAACGCGGGAGACTTCCCGTCGATCGGCGCTCGCGGCTGCTTCATGAGCCATCTGCGCATTCTTCAGGACGCGTCCGCCAAGGGCCACGCGCGCATCTTGATTGTGGAGGACGACCTCAACTTCGCGCCCGACTTCGTGGCCGACGCGAGCCGGGTCATCGAGGTGCTCGCCTCGACGGACTGGGCAATGTTCTACGGGGGCTATGAGGCGCTGACGGCGTCGTCACCCGTCAGAAATGGTCTCGCTCGTCTTGAACCCTCGGATTCGCTCAGAACCACCCATTTCGTTGCTCTTCAGCAGCCTGCTATTGAGGAAGCGTCTGCTTACTTGTCTGCGATGCTAGTGAGACCGGCTGGCGACGCTGCCGGTGGCCCCATGCATGTGGACGGAGCGTACGGGTGGTACCGACAAGCTCATCCAAGTCGCGAGACTTGGGTTGCCATCCCCGAGTTGGGACACCAACGCTCATCGAGGACGGACATCCACGACCTGCGCTGGTTTGACCGATGGTGGCTGGTGAGAGACGCAGTGGCTGCCGTGAGGCGCCGCCGCAATGCACACTGAGTCTGGCGGCTGGTAAGTACCGCCGTATGCAAGGGGTGGAAACCCCGCGAATCAAGGCTGTCGGGCGCCGCCCTTAAGCGGGAGGATACGCAGCTATACACGCTCGTCTGGTGCGTCCTGGTTGGGATGCTGTTCGACGCGTCCAACCAGAGAGCAAGTAAATCGACCATGACGCTGCGCGTTGCCTATCTGATCAATCAATACCCAAAGGTGAGTCACAGTTTCATTCGCCGAGAAATCCTCGCACTGGAGCAACTGGGTGTGGAGGTGCAACGCTTTGCCTTGCGTGGGTGGGCGGACGAATTGGTTGACCCTGCCGATGTCGCCGAGCGCGAGCGCACGCGCTATGTGCTCCAGCGCGGCGTGAAGTTTCTGATGTGGGCCCTGGCTCGGCAACTGTTCACTGCGCCAATTGGTTTCGGGCGTGCGTTGTCCCTGGCGATCCGCATGGCTGCTCGTTCAGAAAAGTCCTTGCCGTACCACCTCATTTACCTGGCGGAAGCCTGCGCCCTGATGGGTTGGCTGAATGGCAAGTCCGCCGAGCACGTGCACGCGCATTTCGGAACCAACCCGGCTGAAGTGGCAACGCTGTTGCATGCGCTGGGTGGCCCACCGTTCAGCTTCACGGTCCATGGCCCGGAAGAGTTCGACAAACCCGAGGCCATTGCGCTGGGCGAAAAAATACGACGGTCGGCATTTGTGGTCGCGATCAGCTCCTACGGAAGAAGCCAGCTGTATCGTTGGTCCCGCTCGCAGGACTGGGCTCGCGTCAAGGTCGTCCATTGCGGTCTTGATGCAGGTTTTCACAGCGGTACCTTGCCACCCATCACCAACGAGCCGCAACTGGTGTGTGTTGGCCGCCTTTGCGAGCAGAAAGGCCAGTTGCTCCTCGTTCATGCGGCGCATCTGCTGGTTCGCGAAGGCATCCCTCTTCAACTCGTGCTGGCCGGTGACGGCGAGATGCGGGGAGAGATCGAAGCCTTGATTGCGCAGCTGGGGCTGGGTGCCCATGTGCGCATTACCGGTTGGGTCGATGCCGCTTCGGTGCGCAGTGAAATCCTGGCCGCCCGCGCGCTGGTGCTGCCGAGTTTTGCCGAAGGCCTGCCCGTTGTCCTGATGGAGGCGCTGGCATTGGCTCGTCCGGTGCTCAGCACCTACGTTGCCGGCATTCCGGAATTGGTTCGCTCTGGCGAGGCCGGTTGGTTGTTTCCCGCCGGTGACGTGGAATCGTTGGCATCCGCCATGAGGGAATGTCTGGCTGCTCAGCCGGCAGATCTCGACAAAATGGGGGCCGCCGGGCGAAGTCGCGTGCTGGAGCGTCACAGCGTCGACATTGAAGCGGCCAAGCTGATGGAGCACTTTCGGGCTGCCAGTCAGAACCACCAAGAGGTGCCTGCGTGATGTCCTTGTTGTATGGTCTTCTGACGATTGCTGCGCTGCTCGTGTCCCTGCCGGCTGCGGTGCTGGTCGTTCAGCTTCTGCTGTCACTGGTTCGCCCGAAGCTGCCGTCCACACAGCCCAATTCCTCAACCCGCATCGCTGTGCTCGTGCCGGCGCACGACGAGGCCTCGGGCATTGCGCACACCATCCAGTCCATCAAGAAGCAGTTGCCCGAGGGGTCTCGGCTCGTGGTGGTGGCCGACAACTGCAGCGATCACACGGCGACGCTTGCGCGGCAAGCCGGTGCCGAGGTCATCGAACGCTTCGACGCCGTGCTGCGTGGCAAAGGCTACGCGCTGGACTTCGGTCTTCGCTGGCTCTCGGCTGATCCGCCAGATGTGTTGATCGTGCTCGACGCCGACTGCGAAATTCATGCAGACGGGATTCCTCGCCTGGCCGAGCGCTGCGTTTCCAGCGGGCGCCCCATCCAGTCGCTTTACCTGATGCGCTCAGCCGGTGCCTCGAGCCTGCGCATGCGCATCGCCGAGTTCGCGTGGCTGGTCAAGAACCACCTGCGCCCCTTGGGTTCGGCGCGCATCGGCGCGCCGTGCCAGCTCACCGGCACCGGCATGGCCTTTCCCTGGCGCCTGATTGCCTCGGTGTCTCTGGCCAACGGGCATCTGGTGGAGGACATGAAGCTGGGTGTGGACCTGGCGATGCAAGGCACGCCACCTCAGTTCGCTCCCGATGTGCTCGTGACCAGCAGCTTCCCGACGACGGCCCAAGGTGTCGCGAGCCAGCGCCAACGCTGGGAGCATGGCCACCTTGCGATGCTTGGGCGTGAACTCCCTCGCCTGATCGGCGCAGCGCTGATCAGGCGCAGCCCGATCGCATTCGCGTTGGCTGCTGATTTGCTGGTGCCACCTCTGGCTTTGCTCGTTCTGTTGCTGGTGCTCGTCCTCGCACTGGGTCTCGTGGGGTGGCTGGCGGCCGGTTGGACGGTGCCTGTTGCGATTGCCGGCACGAGCCTCGCGCTGTTGTGTGTGGCGACTCTTCTGGCTTGGTCCAAGCACGGTCGGTCCGTGTTGACGCTCTCCGACCTGCTGAGCGTGCCGAGCTACGTGCTGTGGAAGATTCCCCTTTACCTTCGGTTCGTCTTCAACCGCCAGATCGACTGGATCAGGACGCAACGTGATGGTGAATGACTTTCTTGAAGCCACCGAGGTGCCGTTGCTTGAAGCGCGAGAGCCGGTGCCAGTGCCCGCACGCCTTCGTCTGACGAAGCCTGACACGCCGCACGCCGTCGACTTCGGGCGCAACATCCACTGCGTTCTGGGCCTGACCTTCGATGCCCTGTCGCTCGACGAAGCCGTGGCGCAAGTGCACCACGCCGCGCACACCGGCACGCCATGCTTCGTGTCGACGCCCAACGTCAATTTCCTGATTGCTGCGCAAACCGATGCGCCGTTTCGTGCCTCGGTACTCCACAGCGACCTGAGCGTCGCCGACGGCATGCCCATCGTCTGGATCGCCCGCTTGCTGGGTGTTCCGATTCGCGAGCGTGTGGCCGGTGCGGATCTGTTCGATCGCTTGCGGGTGGACGCACGTCAGCCGCTGGGCGTCTACTTCTTCGGTGGGCCGGACGGTGTGGCTGAAAGCGCCAGCCGACAGTTGAACGTCACGCCCGGCGGGCTCCGAGGCGTCGGCGGAGAGTCTCCCGGCGCAGGTACGGTGACGGATCTGTGCAAGCCCGAGAGCTTGGCTCGCATCAACGCATCAGGAGCCCAACTCCTGGCCGTGGCCCTGGGTGCGAAGAAAGGCCAGGCCTGGATCGAGCTCAATCGCGCGAGCCTGAGCGTCCCGGTCATCAGCCACCTGGGTGCGGTCGTCAACTTCGTCGAAGGGCGGCTGGCGCGTGCGCCGGTCTGGGCGCGGCGCCTCGGCATCGAATGGTGCTGGCGCATTCTGGGAGAGCGCAGCCTCTGGCGTCGCTACTGGAACGACGGACGTTCGCTTGCTGCGCTGGCGTTCACGCGCTTGGTATCTACGCTGTGGCTCATGCGTGTCGTGATGCCTTTGCGCCGCTTTGGGTCGCCGGGCGACGTGTCGATCTCGGATGCGGCGACGCATTTCAAGGTGACCGTGAGGGGCGCATGGCGCTCCGACGCTGCCTTGCCTTTGCGCTTAGCCCTCAGCCGTGCCGCCGACAGCGACAAGGCCGTCGAGGTCATCTTTGAGCCGGAAGCGAGCATTGATCTGGGTGTGGTCGGTCTGTTGCTTCTGCTGGAAGAGTTCTGTTCTCAGCGCGCCATTCAGGTCACCATCGTCCCAGGCGATGCGACCATGCGGCGCCTGTTCGAACTGTGCGATCTGAGGTCCCTTGCGCAGCCCGTGCTCGTCGCTCGATGAGCGTGCCCACCCTTTGACAATCGGCAGACCCTGCGCCTGGCATCCGCCACTGAACCCATGAATGAGCAGCCCCTTCGCGTCCTGATCGTCGCCGAGCACGCCAGTGCACGTTTTGGCGGTGAAGCTTCGCTGCCGCTGCACTACTACCGCGTGCTGCGTGCGCGCGGCGTGCCCGTGTGGCTCATCACCCATGCACGTGTGCGCGACGAGTTGCAGAAGGCCTATCCGGACGACAACGCGCGCATCTTCTACATCGAAGACACCTGGCTTCACCTCACCCTCTGGCGCATCAGCCACTGGATTCCGGCCAGGCTCGACTACATCACCACAGGCTACGTGATGCGCATCATCACGCAGCTTGCTCAACGGCGAATCGCCCGCGATGCCATCTCGCGCTTCGGTGTCACCGTGGTTCACCAGCCGATGCCGGTCTCTCCCAAAGAGCCATCTCTGCTGCATGGCTTGGGCGTGCCCGTCGTCATCGGACCGATGAACGGTGGCATGAACTATCCGGCGGCTTTTCGCAGGCAACAGTCTTCATTGCTGAACGGCGTGGTGCGAGTCGGCCGCATGGCAGCCAGTGCGATGAACTGGTTGATGCCAGGCAAGCGGCGCGCTGCTGCCTTGCTGGTTGCCAATCAGCGTACGCGCGACGCGTTGCCCCCGGGCACCTGCTCCAACGTGATCACCCTGGTCGAAAACGGCGTTGACCTTTCTCTGTGGAAGCAGGCCGCCGAGCACAAGCCCGAGGACCGAGACGTCGCTCGCTTCGTGTTCCTCGGACGACTCGTGGACTGGAAAGCGGTCGACCTGCTGCTGACGGCATTTGCCGCTGCCCGCACACGTGCGCGCATGTCCCTGCTGGTGATTGGTGATGGTGCGGTGGCTCCATCGCTCAAGAGCCTGTCGAATGAATTGGGCCTCACAGCCCAGGCGGAAGGTGAAGAGTCGAAGGTCTTCTTCGCCGGCTGGATGCCCCAGGCGGAATGTGCCCGCAAGCTGAGGGACCAGCATTGCCTGGTCCTCCCGAGTTTGATGGAGTGCGGCGGTGCGGTGGTTCTGGAGGCGATGTCCCTAGGCCTGCCGGTGATCGCTACGGCGTGGGGCGGGCCCACCGACTATCTGGACGCGAGTTGTGGTGTGCTGGTCGAGCCCCAGTCGCGAGATGCCTTGGTCAACGGCTTGGCCGACGCGATGGTGCGTCTCGCCGAATCGCCTGAGCTGCGCGCAGCCATGGGTCAGGCGGGTCGAGACAAAGTCGTCCGCGAATTCGACTGGGAGACCAAGGTCGATCGCATGGTCGAGGTCTATCGCAGCGTCATGCCGAGAGAGGTTGGGGCAGCGACGCGCGAAATGGCCAGGTCATGAAGGCAGACCTGCCAGCATCGATGGCACGGGAGGGTGGCGCCTCGGGGTACGCGGCTGTCGACTCGATCTCCGCCGAGACGCCTGACTGGTCGCGAGAGCAGAAGGGCTGGACCGAGTGGGCGCCCTCGCGGGCGTTGCTTGCCAGCATTCGGAGTTATCAGCGCCATGCTGCTGCAGGCCGCCCATGGAGCGGCATCTTTCGCAGGCTCGCGGTGTTGCGCCACCGCTGGTGGAGTGTGGTGACGGGTGCCGACATTCCGCTGAACTGCCGCATTGACGGCGGCCTGTTGCTGCCGCATCCCAACGGGATCGTGATTCACCCTGAGGCGCATATCGGTCCCAACTGCCTGCTGTTCCAGCAGGTCACGATCGGCATGGGGAATGGCGGCGTGCCGCGCGTTGGCGGGCATGTGGATGTCGGTGCCGGCGCCAAGATCGTTGGGGGTGTGACGGTTGGCAATCACGCCAAGATCGGCGCCAACGCGGTCGTGGTCTGTGATGTGCCCGAAGGGGCCACGGCCGTCGGCGTACCCGCTCGAATCATCGGTGTGTGACGCTTTTGGCGCTTCGCACAATTTGAATTATTGAAACGAAAAAGCATGTCTGCAACCACTGAAACACCATCGCAGCGCCGGGTCTTTTGCGTGCTGAGCGCGCGTTCATTGCCCTATGCCGAGAAGGCCATCGAAAGCCTTTTCGCCCGCGTCGCCGAACCGATCTCGCTGGTGCTTATCACCGATGGTGAGCAAGACAAGGTGGAGATCGTCGCTGCCGTGAGCGCTTTGACCGTCCCTTCGCAGCACAGCTGGTCCGTGCATTCGCAAGCCGAAGCCGACGAACGCGCCGAACAGCAGTTCGCCGCCTACCCGAACCTGCGGCAATTCCGCATGGGGCACCCCTGCTGGCGCAAGCTCACCGATCCGCTGCTCTTCTGCGACCGCGGCGAAGAGATGATCATTCTCGACCCCGATCTCTACTTCCCGAATGTCTTCACCTTCGAAGCCACGCCCTCGAAAGGCGTGCTGCTGATGTGGCAGCCGCCCAGCTGCTTGTTGCCCGATGACGTCGTGATGAAGGCATATCGCACGCCCATCAAGCTCGCACACCACGTCGACATCGGCGTTGCCCAGCTGCGAAACAGCCTCGACCTGGCCTGGTTCGACTGGCTCGTCGGCAGCCTGGGCGGCAAAGACATCCCGCGGGCCATGCATGTGGAAGCCATCGTCTGGGCCGCAATCGCGATGCGCGACGGCGGCGGCTACTTCGACCCGGCGCACTGGTACTGCTGGCGCTATCGGCAATGGAAGCGTGTCGCCCTGAAGCTGGGCGTACCGGGCCTGAGCCTGCTCAAGGCCGAAGACCTGAGCAAGGTCAAGTGCTTCCACGCCAGCGGAATAGCCAAGTGGTGGGTCAAGGAAGCCTGCGAGCGGAACTTGTTCCCCGCACCGCGCTCTGTCACCGAGAGCTCCGCCGCAAAGCCGTTTGAAGAATTGACCTTGGGCGAGTACGAATCCGACCAGCGTATCAAGCGCATTGCCCGAAAACTCGGTTACTACTCTCTCATGAAGGCCAGTGGTTGAGAGTGGCTGACGGGCGTATGCTGCGAAATTGAGCACTTCGGAGCTCAGTCAAAGCTTAGACCCGCTATGCCCACCATCTCTGACCATTTCGCCCATACCCCAGCTGTTTTGCGGGGTACCTCGCTGCTTGTCGTACTGCTGATGGCGTCCGCCCTGATGCGACAAGACATGCCAGGCGACTCGCTGATGGCACACGCAGGCAGTGAGACGACGGCCGACCCGGAGCTCCAGCGTGCGGCAGAACGGGGATCTCTGTGCAGCAACACCAACCCCACGGGCGTTGGACTGCGTGGCGAGTACTTCGCGAAAGAGAAGTTTCAGGGGGCGCCGTTGCTGGTGCGCACAGACCCTGGCATTGACTTCGACTCCAACTTTGACTGGCGCGCTAATCCAGGCGTCTCACAGGCGCCCAAGTCGGTGAGATGGACCGGCTGGGTACGGCCCCCGGTGACGGGGCGCTACCAGTTCCACATCCAGGGCGAAGGCGCGACCGTGACGGTCGCACGCAAAGTGTTCACGGGTTTGACTCCTGGTGACGGCTACGTCGAACTCCATGCCGGGCGTTACGCACCGGTGGTAATCGAGATGAGCCCGGTTCCGGCCGGAGCCGCCGAACGCATTCGCTTCGAATGGACGACGCCCTACGGCGCCCGCTTTGTGGTGCCCCACGCCTTGCTCTTCACGCCGAACGAGAGCGTGGTCGCCGCCCGCCAGTAATGCGCTGACAGCCGCTGGCCCATACGACTGAACGCGGAACATGTCCGGGGATAACAGCCAGAGCAGAGATTTTTGAAGCCGTGGTACGCCCCTTGCGGTATACATGCGGCGAGGTTGCGCACGCAACCTTCTGTCCTCAGCTTGGCTTGGGCCACCCAACATGATCGACAAGAAGCGCGCGATTCAAAAGGTCTCTCTTTCACTGCTTCTTTTGTTCGCCGTATTTCTGTACGTCCTGGCCTCCTTGAAACCCCCGCCTCCCGAGTACTACGCCGAAGGCACGCGCATTGATTTCTTTGGGGCCGATCTCTGGCGGGTCACGGAAAACATCAACGACACCGGTATCAAGCACTACAGAGATCGGGTGCACCCGCTGTTTTCGCTTGCAGCCACAACGCCGACCGTCTTGCTGAAGCAGGTGTTCGGGTGCGACAACAACGCTTGTGGCCTGAAGATCTATCAAGCCCTGTTCGGGACTCTGGGGCTGTTCTTCTTCATCCTGATACTCCATGAGGTGAGCCCTCGGCCGGTGGCCGTGGTGCTGCCGACGGTGCTCCTCTTTTGCTCCTCGGCCACGTGGAAGGTGTGGAGCCATCTGCCGGAAACGTCGCTCTATGCCTTCTTCTCGATCAACCTGGCGATCTACCTGTTCCTGCGTCTTGAATCGCAGGAAGGGCGCATCGCGTCGGGCATTGCCTCCTTCTCGGGCACGATCACGAACGGTGGGCTCGGCCTGCTGCTGCAGTTCTTTTCGTTGAAGAGCGATCGCAAGAAGCTGCTTGGATGCGTTGCTGCCACCCTGGGTGTGCTGGTGATCCTCGCTCTGGTCCAGAGAAACATGTACCCGACGTCGATTCCGTTCTTTGACTTGGCGGAGGCCGGCGAAGAAGCCAAGTACATCAACAAAGACATCTCCGAGTTGCCGTGGCGAACGCTGGATTTCGCGTTGTCTCCGCTGGCTTTGCCTTGGACCACTCCGTCAGGAGACTCGTTCAGTTCGATCGCGATGCTGAAGACATTCTTTGGAAACCTCGGTGGACAGACACGTCGCGCGCTGCTGGGGCTGTTCACCCTGGTCGTCTTGTTCGGCTTCGTTGTCTTTCAATGCCGAAAGGCGTTTGTCGATGTGTGGAGAAATCTAGACCTCTCAACCCCGGCTGCCAAGCAGGTCGTCGTGGTGAGATCCCTCGTCATCTTCATCGCAGCTCAGTACGTCTTGCACTTGATCTACGGCGACATGCCGTTCCTGTACGCGATGCATTTCCTCCCGGGAGTCATCATCGTTCTGACGTACTTCGCAGCGAAGCAGCTTCCTCGGCTGTACCCCGTCCTGGTCACGCTGGCTGTCGTGGCGACTCAGGAAATGAACGCAGGGCTGTATAGCTTCTTGTTCCCGCGCTAGTCGACTGCTGGCATGCGCGAGGACCAGTTGGATCAACTGGTCCTCGCGATCGCCGGGGCGCTAACTGAAGACAAGTGTGGAGCGATGGAGTGCAGCGCGTCCGTGCGAGTGCGCGCGGTTTCCCTTACCCCCTACCCCACGCTCAATCAGGTGCTGCTCGCACCATCGTGGCCATGCTGCGTTGCAGTAGCGATTGAAGGCCCCCCGATTCGAGCGTGACACGCCTATGGCGAACCCCGTGATCACAGGGGTGTGCCTCAAGACGACTTACAGAACAATTCACATCCAGAAACGCTTTTAAAAAATTAGGTTGCTTGGTGCTGGGCGAGGGCAGGGAGGTTTTGCTCCCCATCGATGTCAGCACGCGGTGACACTGCCAAGGGTCCCGTGATGGTTGCTTCGATCAATTCTGCGTGGACGGTTTGGAGTCGCAAGCATGCGATCGCCCCGGCTGTCTTGTTGCTGGCTTTGCTGGCCTCGTGCGGAGGGGGTGATGACACCACCGATGCAGCGAGCCCAAGCGACAGTGGTCGCGAGCATGCCGCTGCGCTACCTAACCCCACGGTTTTCGTTCCTCCTACGCCGATACCTGCGGACGCCTCGTCCAAGGGCATGTGGTCGCCCGTCTACAACTGGCCATTGGTTGCAGTGCATGCGACCTTGCTGCCCGATGGTCGCGTGCTGACCTTCGGCAGCAGTACGACAGGGCAACAGGGCGCCAATGCCATCTACGACGTGTGGGACAGCACGTTGGCGCCCGACGCGGGCCACCTGACGCTCCCCAACGGCACCGGCACCGACATCTTCTGCAGCTCCAACTTGTTGTTTGCGCCCCTGTCTGCGCAGTCGACGCCAAGCGTCTTCATCGCCGGAGGCGACAACTGGAACGGCACGTCGACGACGAATACTGCCAACCCGAACAGCAACATCTTCGATGTCACGACGCGGACGCTGACACGTCAGACCAACATGCAGAGTCCGCGTTGGTATTCGACGTCGACCACGCTGCTCAACGGAGAGATCTACATCCAGGGCGGCAGTGGCGGCAACCAGCGCCCGGAAGTCCGTGGGCTCAACGGCACGTTCCGTTTGCTCTCGGGTGCGAACACCGGGGGCATGGATGCGAACTACCCGCGCAACTACGTGGCGCCCGATGGCCGGATCTTCGGCTACGACTCGAATGGTTGGATGTACTACGTCGATCCGACTGGAACGGGCAGCTTCAGCCTTGCAGGCCAGTTGAACTCGTCATATGCCTCGTGGACGGGCAGCTCGGCGATGTTCCGCCCGGGGCGCATTCTTCACCTCAGCGGCAGCTCGAGCAACGCAGCCGTGATCGACATCACGAGTGGCGCGCCGGTGCTTACGCCGACGCAGTCGTTGTCGTCACAGCGGGCCTGGGTCAATGCCACCATCCTGGCCAATGGCCAGGTGCTCGCCACCAGCGGTAGCCGGGTGGCCAACACGCTGACCGGTGTGAACACGAAAGCGGAAATCTGGGACCCGGTCACCGGCCAATGGATGGTGGGTCCCGCTGCAGTCAAGCCACGCCTGTATCACTCCAACGCCTTGCTGTTGCCGGATGCGAGCGTGCTGGTGAGCGGAGGCGGTGCGACGGTCACGGTCGGTACCGGCCCTGCGGACAACTTGAACGCGGAGATCTACTACCCGCCGTATCTCTTCACCGCCTCGGGCCAACGTGCGCCCAGGCCTGTCGTCACCGCTGTCCCGGACTGGGCCGACATCGGCAAAGTGATCGCGGTCAGCGTGGCAAACGCCACCAGCGTGAGCCGCGTCACTCTGGTCAAGACAGGTGCGTCGACCCACAGCTACAACATGGATCAACGCTTCGTCGATCTGACCTTTGTTGCCAATGGCCTGCAACTGTCCGTGCAGATGCCGTCGCGTGCGAGCGATGCGACGCCGGGCTACTACCAGCTCTTCGTGTTTGACCAGGCAGGCGTGCCTTCGGTGGCGCGCGTCGTTCGCATCGGCCCAGCGGCGACGGCCAACCCAGCCACCACGCCGACGCTGATCAACCCCGGCGCTCAGACCACCGAGCGCGGTTCAGCTGTCAACATGGCGCTGACTGCGACCGATCCCAACGGCGATACCTTGGCCTTCAACGCCAGCGGCCTGCCCACCGGTCTCGCCATCAACAGTGCGACCGGGCAAATCAGCGGCACGCCGACCATTGCCGGCACCTACGACGTGGTGATCACGGTCAGTGACGGTGTCAACGTGGCCAGCGCCACCTTCTCGTGGGTGGTCACGTTCAGCAATGCCGTGGTGCTCGACCCCCTGCCGGCGGTCACGCCTGTTCAGACGGGCTTGTCGAGCAGTTTCACCGCGACCACCCATGGCGGTACCAACGTCGTGTACCGCTGGAACTTTGGTGATGGCACCGGCGACACGGCGTGGTCCAGCTCCGCCACCGTGAGCCACAACTTCTCGGGCCCGGGCACATACAACGTGACGCTCAGCGTCACGGACGACAGCCAACTGCTGCAGACCCGCAGCTTCATCCAGACGGTGTACCTGCCGGCCACGGCCAACAAGCCGAACGCGTCTTCCAACATCGCCATCGAAACTCCGGCGACCGGCAACCCCCGGCTTTGGGTCGTCAATCAGGACAACGACAGCGTCAGCGTGTTCGACACCATCACGCGAGCGAAGCTCGGTGAAGTCATCGTGGGCGCTGCGCCGCGATCGGTTGCGGTGGCAGGCAACGGGTTGGTGTGGGTCACCAACAAGCGCGGCGACTCCATCAGCGTCGTGAACCCGGCGACCCGCGTGATCGTCAAGACCATCGCCTTGCCGCGGGCCTCGCAGCCGTTCGGCGTGGCCATGTCGCCGGCATCGGGGCAGGCGTTCGTGGTGCTCGAGGCCACTGGGCAGTTGCTGAAGTTCGACAGCGTGAGCTACAACTTGCTGGGCACCTTGTCGGTGGGAGCCAATCCGAGGCATCTGTCGGTCGCAGCAGACGGCGTCAACGTGTATGTCTCGCGTTTCATCACGCCGACATTGCCGGGCGAGAGCACGGCCACGGTCGCGACCAACGCCAGCGCGGGCGCCGAGGTGGTGGTTGTCAGCGCGGCGGGCATGAGCTTCGTGCGCAACATCGTGCTGCAGCACAGCGAGAAGCTCGATCTCGAGAACCAGGGGCGCGGCATTCCCAACTATCTGGGTGCTGCCGCCATCTCTCCCGATGGCACGCAGGCATGGGTGCCTTCGAAGCAAGACAACATCAAACGTGGTGCTCTGCGTGATGGCACTGGGCTCAACTTCCAGAACACCGTCCGCGCGGTGAGCTCGCGCATCGTGCTGTCCACCAGCCAAGAAGACCTGGGCAAGCGGGTGGACCACGACAACGCCAGCGTGGCGAGTGCCGCGGTGTACGACAGCCGAGGTGTCTACCTGTTCGTCGCCCTCGAAACCAGCCGCGAAGTGGCGGTGATTGACGCGCATGGTGGCTTCCAGGTCATGCGTTTCGACGCTGGCCGTGCGCCGCAAGGCTTGGCAATTTCATCGGATGGCAAGACGCTCTATGTCAGTAATTTCATGGACCGCACCGTCGGTGTCTATGACCTGCAGCAGCTTCTCAGCAACGGCCAACTGAACGTTCCGGTGCTGGCGACGCTCACCTCCGTCGCGACGGAAGCGCTTGCCCCGAACGTGCTGCTCGGCAAGCAGCACTTCTACGATGCGCGCGACACCCGCATCGCACGTGACCGCTACATGAGCTGCGCGAGCTGCCACAACGACGGTGGCGGTGACGGCCGCGTCTGGGACTTCACTGGCCAGGGCGAAGGCCTGCGCAACACGGTAGCGCTGAGGGGACGCTCAGGCGGGCAGGGCCCGTTGCACTGGAGTGGCAACTTCGACGAAGTGCAAGATTTCGAAGGCCAGATCAGAACCCTGGCTGGTGGCACGGGCCTGATGGGCGACGCTGCATTCAACACCGGCACGCGCAGCCAGCCGCTGGGCGACGTGAAGACGGGTGTCAGCGCCGATCTCGACGCTCTGGCGGCTTACGTGAGTTCGCTTTCGGCGTCGGAGCCCAGCCCCTACCGGAATGCTGACGGATCGCTGTCGGCAGCAGCCACCGCCGGTCGCGCTGTCTTCCTGGCGCAGAACTGTGCTGCGTGCCACGGCGGCGTCGCGTTCAGCAACTCTGGTGCGATGGGTCTACAGAACATCGGCACGCTCAAGGCATCGAGTGGCCAGCGCCTCGGGGGGCCGTTGACGGGCATCGACATCCCGACGCTTCGCGATGTGTGGCGCAGTGCTCCCTACTTGCATGACGGATCGGCGCAGACCCTCGACGAAGCCGTCATGGCGCACAACGCTGTGACCATCACCAGTGCAAACCTCACCTCCCTGGCGGCCTACCTGCGCGAGATTGGCGCAGAAGAGGCAGTGGCTCCGGGTACGTTGAGCAATCTCACAGGTTCTGTCGATGCGGCAACCACCAGCGTCGATCTGACTGCCGTGGGCACAGGGGATTGGGCGCATTGGGGCAACGGCGGCATCCCGGGCCTGGTGCGCAAGGCCAGCGGCGGCGCGCAGATCAGCGACTACACCTTGGTGCAAGGCGGCACGGTGGCCCGCTATGACAACGACCTCCGGGCGATGGTCTGGAGCGACGGCGCTCCCACCGCCACCGGCACTGCCAACCGCAACGGGCTGTATGTCTCAGGCCAAGGCAATGGCTTCCGGGTCTCTGTACCTGCAGGCACCGACAGCAGAACGGTGAAGGTGTATGTGGGCGGCTGGGCATCGTCGGGCACGCTGCGCGCGCACCTGTCTGACAGTTCCGCGGCCGACTACGTCAACACCACGGCGGTCGCCACTGACCAGTACACCCGCGCGTACACCATCACCTACAGCGCCGCATCCGCAGGGCAGCAGCTGGTGTTGAGCTGGGCTCAGGCCTCCGCCGCCGGCAACGTGACGCTGAACGGCGTGGCACTGACCGGTGCCGCTGGCGGTCCGAACCAAGCCCCCGCTCTCGTGACACCGTCCGCTCAGTCCAGCATGCAAGGTCAGGCACTGGTGTTTGGCATCAGTGCCTCCGACCCTGATGGCGACACCCTGAACTACAGCGCCACTGGCCTGCCCACTGGCTTGGCCATCAACGCCGGCACGGGTGTGATCAGCGGAACGCCGACAGCCGCAGGCAGTTTCAGCGTGACTGTCACGGTGCAAGACGGTCGCGGCGGTACGGCGATCGCCAATTTCGTCTGGGCGATTCAGGCGCCGGCGAATTTGCCGCCGACCGTCGTCACGCCCGTCACGCAGACCAGCGTGCAAGGAGTTGCGCTCACGCTGGCCATCAGCGCTACCGACCCCAACGGTGACACGCTGGCTTACAGCGCCGTCGGCCTGCCGGCAGGGCTCGCCATCAACGCTGCCACCGGGCTGATCAGCGGTACCCCGACCACGGTGGCCAGCAGCATCGCGGTCGTGACGGTGCAGGACGGCAAGGGGGGCGCTGCCACCGCCAGCTTCACGTGGGTGATCCAGGGGACGGCTCCGCCCAATCAGGCTCCGGTGGTCAGCACGCCGGCCGCACAGATGAGCACGCAGACTCAGCCGGTGAGCTTGGCCATCAGCGCGAGCGATGCTGACGGCGATACGTTGAGCTTCAGCGCCGTCGGTTTGCCTGCAGGCCTGAGCATGAATGCAACGACCGGCGCGATCAGCGGCACACCGACCACCGTCGGCAGCAGCAACGTGGTGGTCATGGTGGTCGATGGCCGCGGCGGTAGCGGGACGGCTTCCTTTGCGTGGACGATCCAGGCGGCGCCACCGGGCAGCTTGGCCGGCACCGTGACCACGGCCACCACGGCGGTGAACCTCACGTCTGTTGGCGCAGGTGACTGGGCTCACTGGGGCAACGGCGCGGTGCCGGGCTTGGTGCGCAAAGCCACCGGCGGCAGCCAGATCAGCAACTACACCTTGGCGCTCGCCGGCAACCCTGGCAACTACAACAACGATCTGCGTGCGCTGTCGTGGACCGATGGGGCGCCCACGGCTACCAGCGCCGCCAACACCAACGGCTTGTACGTCTCGGGCCAGGGCAACGGGTTCACGTTCACCGTGCCAGCAAGCACCACGAGCAGAACGGTGTCGGTGTATGTGGGCGGCTGGGCGTCGTCGGGCACGTTCAAAGCGCATTTGTCGGACAGCTCAGCGGCCGACTTCACCGACACCACGACCGTGGCGACGGGACAGTACGCCCGCAACTACACCATCACCTATGCCTCAGCCGCTGCGAACAAACAGCTGGTCATCACGTGGACGCAAGCCTCGACGGCGGGCAACGTCGCTCTGAACGGCGTAGCGCTGGGCGCTCTGGTGACGGGCCCGAACAACGCTCCCACCCTGGTGACGCCCGCGGCTCAGACCCGCACCCAAGGACAGGCGCTGACTTTGGCCATCAGCGCTTCAGATGCGGACGGCGACACCTTGAGCTACGTTGCCACGGGCTTGCCCGCGGGTTTGACGATCAATGGCAGCACCGGTGTCATCAGCGGCACGCCCACCACCGTGGGCAACAACAGCTCCTCGGTCACCGTGCAGGATGGCCGTGGCGGCAGTGCCATCGCCAATTTCACCTGGGTCATTCAAGCGCCGGCCAATCTGCCGCCGACCGTCGTTACCCCGGCAGCGCAAACAAGTACGCAGGGCCAAGCGTTGGTTCTGGCTATCAGCGCCAGCGATCCGAACAGCGACCCATTGACGTACAGCGCCACAGGCCTGCCTGCAGGCTTGGCCATCAACGCCAGCACGGGCGTGATCAGCGGCACGCCGACCACCTTGGGCAGCAGCAGCACCGTGGTGACGGTGCAAGATGGTCGCGGCGGTGTGGCCACGGCGAGCTTCGGTTGGACGGTACAGGCGCAGGCTAACCGGCTTCCCACCATCACAACTCCGGCGGCGCGAACCAGCACCCAAGGGCAGGCGGCGACCTTGGCCATCAGCGCGACCGATCCCGATGGCGACGCCTTGGCCTACAACGCGTCCGGCCTGCCGACGGGGTTGAGCATCAATGCAGCAACGGGCGTCATCAGCGGAACGCCAACGGTCTTGGGCACGAGCGTCGTGGTCGTCACCGTGCAGGACGGGCGTGGCGGCAGCGCCAATGCGACGTTCAACTGGACCGTGCAGGCCGCAACTCCTGGCAGTCTCACGGGCACGATCAGTGCGGCGACAGCGGCAGCCAATCTCACCACCGTGGGGACCGGCGACTGGGCACATTGGGGTGACGGCGGTGTTCCCGGCCTGACGCGCAAATCCACAGGTGGCAACCAGATCAGCGCCTATTCGATGGTGCAAGGCGGCAGTGTGGCTGCCTACGGCGACGACCTCCGGGCCTTGTCGTGGACGGGTGGCACGCCCACGGCGACGGGCACGGGCAACACCAAGGGTGTATACGTCTCGGGCCAGGGCAATGGTTTCTCGGTGACGGTACCCGCCGGCACCATCAGTCGCACCGTCACTGTGTATGTGGGGGGCTGGGCCTCATCGGGCACTTTCAAGGCCCACTTGTCCGATGGTTCCGCGGCTGATTTTGTCGACACCACCACGACCGCCACGGGCCAGTACGTGCGCAGCTACACACTGACCTATGCGGCAGCGGCTGCGTCCAAACAGCTGGTGTTGACCTGGACGCAGGCTTCTGCGGCGGGCAACGTCACACTCAACGGCGTGGCGCTCACGCCCTGAGGCGACCCGTGGGCCGGAGTTGAAGCGGTTGTTGTATTGATCGCTCATCATCCGGCCGGGTCGCTGGCCGCGTGTGGGCGGGCGGTGACAAACATCGCAGGCCGACACTCTCGTGCGCTATCCAGCAAACATGGGGCTGATCTTGCGAGGCCCCTACGGTTAGACTTTTTGTGTTTTCCTTGAACTGATTGTGTCCATGAACATCGCTGCGAGCACTTTTATCTTGATCCTCGTCAGCGTCGGCATGTCAGCCGTGGCGCAGGTTCTGCTCAAGACTGGCATGAGCAAGGGCGAGATCGGCCTGTCCCTGGCGCAACAGCACTGGACATCGTCTGTGATGCTGGTGGCGACCAATCCATGGGTCATCGGCGGGCTGGTGATGTACTTCCTGAGTGCCGCCGTGTGGTTGCTGGTTCTTGCGCGGGTTCAGCTCAGTTTTGCCTACCCCTTCGTCGGCATCGGTTTCATTCTCACGATGTTCCTCGGGTGGTGGCTGATGGGCGACAGCATCGGCGTGCAGCGTGTCGCAGGCACCCTCCTGATTGCAGTCGGTGTGGTGTTGATCGCGAGGGGCGGATGATGATGACTCGAAGCCTGCCCCTTTGCGTGGACTGCGATGGGACCTTGATACGAACCGATCTGTTGCACGAGTCGGTGCTGTTGCTGGCGAAGTCATCGCCACTGTCGCTGCTGAAGCTGCCGTTCTGGTTGTTGAAGGGCAAGGCTCACCTGAAGCAGCAGATCGCGCAACGCGTGTCACTGAATGCCCAGTCTCTGCCGTACGACCCCGAGGTGCTGGATCTGATCAGGAACGCGCGCGCACAAGGGCGCAGCGTCGTGCTTGCAACGGCCTCGCCACGTGGCCAAGCCGAAGCCATCGCCGCCCATCTCGAGTTGTTCGATCGCGTCGAGGCCACGGATGCGCTGACCAACCTGGCCGGCCCCAACAAGGCGGCACACCTCGAGAGCCTTTTCGGGCGAGGCGGTTTTGACTACGCAGGGAATTCGCGCGCCGACTTGCCCGTGTGGGCTGTGAGCGCGGGCGCGATCGTCGTCAGCTCATCGCCGTCGCTGCACAAAGCGGCTGCGGCGAGCGTCTCGGTGTTGCAGGTCATCAAGCAGTTGCCGCGGTCGCTCAAGGTCTATGCGAAGGCGATTCGCGTTCACCAGTGGCTGAAGAACCTGCTGGTGTTCGTGCCTGTGTTCGCGGGGCATCAGCTCTCCGCAGAGC
>Ga0307515_10007908_pt1 | contig 20884 bp, 9 predicted proteins | sample 17_EM_MG_FD_194513 | JGI IMG/M metagenome (GOLD analysis project Ga0307515, IMG submission 194513) | Populus trichocarpa ectomycorrhiza microbial communities from riparian zone in the Pacific Northwest, United States - 17_EM | ecosystem: Host-associated > Plants > Roots > Unclassified | place...
ATTTTTGAAAAAACCAGCCGGTTCGGTTCGGTTTCGGTTTTATAAACAAAAAACCAAAAAAACCGAACCGAACCGAAACCGACAAAAAACCGGAAAAAACCGAGCCAAAACCGGAAAAACCGAGCCAAACCGGTTTGAACCAGTTTTTGCCCTAAAAAAACCGAACCGAAACCGATCGGTTTGACCCGGTTTCGGTTTCGATTTTTTTTTCAAAAAAAAAAATTTCAGTTTGGTTATTTTTTTTGATAAAAACCGAACCGAACCGAAAATGATCACCCCTAATTTTACTTGTATAAATTGCAAATTATATGATTAATAACTTTAATTAACACTTTTATTTTTTATATAGTGATTAGTTTAACTTAAATGTAATTATGTTTTAAATTGTTGAATATGATATGTTATATTGATGATGAAATTACATGACTGGGTTAAATCATTCATGTTCCTAGGTGGGGTTCTTATACATTAGTTATCTAGAACACATAAAGCTTGATCACATTTTGTTACATTCATTATTGAGATATGATGACATGAGACACATATGTTCCACCTCAAGAATGAGGAGATGACACCCACATTATAGAATGTAGTAGTTATGCTTGGTATGCTCATTAATGGATGAGAAATCATATTAGAAGGGTACATGATCATATTGAGTTGTGTGAGCATGTATTTAGAATGGCACCCCTCTTAATGAATTTAGGGGGGATAAAATACGCCTTAAATAACTTAGAATAACATTCACCACAACATTAAAGGATGCTGATGATGAGATCTTGTACAAGTATGCATTAAATTATGATTTTTTTATATGTCAATTATTTGTAAATCTTTGTTTGATAATGTGAAGCTATTATAGGTATGTTAGAGCATATATATTGCATATGTTTGCCAGTATTATGTTCACATATTTGTCCAAGAGATATGTGTCACTTATTTATCCAATGTTTCTTAAGGATTTTGATTTGATTCCCATATATAGCTAGGGTTCTGCTATATTTGCATGCCTGTAAAAATATCTATGTGTTGCATGCATGAATGAGGCAAAATAGATTGGGGGATGCATGCTATTTTTATTGGTATGAATGAAATAAATTTTCATTTTCATTTAAAATATTTATAATAAATTCAAAAAAATCACTCAATGGTTTTTTTGACATAGCTATAGTCCTGAGAGCATCTTTAGATGGGTCATTCCCAGATTCTGAATAAGCCAATTATGATAGTCACAGATTATGAAGGTTACGCTTAAGCTTCTATTATAATACAAGTAATGTTATGTTCAAAATTATATGCAACTATATTGTGTTTGTGTAAATGTGACTAAAACAATTGTTAATAAGCTTATGATTTGTAATGTTAGGTGGTACATGATTAGGGTGTTTGATAATAATTCCACAAATATGTTGTTATTTTATCAAAGCGAGATAGATAGACAACAACCTTTCCAGGTACATGTTGAACAACTTTTTTGGTAATTCAGTTTAACTTTTACCTATTACTGTCATTTTATTGTTTTGACATTTGTGTTGTAGGTAATGTGGGCTCCATATGAAGATGATAAATTAGTAGTTTCTCCAGCAGTTTGTATTAGCAAGATAGACACCTGGACAAAAGCAGTCGCACTGGTTTTTTAAGATGGCTGAGTTATGTTGCCCTAATCAGGTGATACGATGTTCGACTACAGATAACACATTCCAGTTGACATTAATACAAGTTATGTTCTACACACCATAAGTTATCGGGGTAAAACCGATGATTATGACTCTAGTTAATTCACCATGCAAGCTTTATATTACATTGGGCACATAAAAACCTGAGCAGGTTCCTCCATTGAAAGACTTGCAATACAAGTAACATGTGCATTAGATTTAAAATATCGTAAGTAATCTTAACTTTTTAGAATTAATATATATTGAAAGATGTGTTTTATTTATGGAAATTTAATGTATGCATTTTATGAACATTACGTTGACTTGTTGTTATGGGAGAATCAAGAGTCTGCCTATATGCTTCGTAATCTTGATGAAGAAAATAAAGCATGCATTTAGGTATCTTATTGGTTCACTGTTTATCGCACTGCACTTACGAACTTTGAAGAGACATTAACTCTTGATGATGTTGTAGCCAATGACGAGGCCACTAAACACAAGAGGCAATTATATTATTGATGAGCTTATCCCATTTAGTAGACGATATATATATAGATAAATAGACTTGTTTATATGCTATGAGTTTGATGTTGTGTTATTTTATTAAATATGAGCTTGTAATTTATTTTAATATGTTTTAGTTTATTTGTAATATTGTATTTTTTTTTTGGAAATTTTTTGCTTTCGTTAAGTTGAAATTCATATAGTTTTCGGATATAATTTAGAATACTATAATTTAAAATAAAAAAAGGATTGTTTGTTGAGTTTAGTTTTAATTTAAATATTGTTCAATTCTTGCATGTACATGTGTCATGAACCAAAATGATTGTTTTACTAGGTATTAGACTTCATAATTTATTTTGATTTGTTTTACATGAAGTTATCCCAATCTTATGATCTGGGTCACGTGTTTTACAGGTTAGCCATGTTGACTCGGATAAGGCTGGTTGAGTTGGGTATTTTTTCCCTTTTTAGTTGATTTTTTTTTTCAATTTCATCTTTCAATATTGAGTTGATTGAGAATTAAGCTTTATAATGTTTTTCAGTCAGCATTCTACGAGGTTATCTTGGTCTTATAACCCCGATCATGAGCTTGTTCGATTGGCTTGAGTGGTTTTTTAATTGATTTTTTTTTAATTTCATCATTCAATATTGAGTTAATTGTGAATTGATCATTATAATTTATTTCGACTTGTTTTTTATGGGGTTATCCTGGTCTCATGACTTAGGATGACAAGTTATCCCGGGTTGACTCGACTCATTTTTTAGTGAAATTTTATTTTTAATTTCAACATTCAATATTGGATTAATTAAGAATTGAGTTTAAGTATCGAAATGACAATATATTAGATCGACTCAGATCAACTCGAGTTAAGCTACCAAATCTTCTACCCAGATCTTAAGACCCTGACAACCCTACACACACAGAGACACACACACTTAAAAAAAATATTGTCTTGATTTTTCGTTAATCAAACTAAATTCTTATTGGTCATTTTTGAACCTGTTAAGTTGACCAAGTTATATTAAATTAATTTTCATGTAATTTAATTTCTCATATTAAAAAACACATTAACAATATCTAAATTTGTTTTACATAAAAAAAATAAATTAATTTGACCTCTAAGTACAGCATCACTTTAAGTAACCGTAAGGATGCATGAGCAACGATCTAGTTATTAGTAACAGAAGATAAAGGCAGAGCCAAAGGAGGGCTGGAGGGGGCATTCTCCATCCTAAAAATGTTTATTCTCATAGAATATAGGTATTATATAGTAACAAGCACCCCACCTTTGACGAAAATCATATTATATATAGGGATAATTATATATAAAAAAAAACTATTAGTTTGATTGTGTTTTTATTTATCCTATATTATGGGATTTATATATTAAATAATAGTTTAAATCCTTAACCCCAAGCGCTAAAATATATATAAAAAAATATGTGAATATTTATAAGTTTGCTATTATATTTATTTTAATAACTAAAAGTCCTTGCAATATTAATATTAAATCTTTATCATCAAATTAATATTATAACTTTATCCAAAAAAAAAAAAAACTAAAACTTGTATTTCATAGAACACTTTATGCGCAAGACAATTCATTCGTCAATATTGTTTTGATGGCTTCTCAAGTAGTGGTGGAGGCCAGGGGGTTGGTAAGGTCCGGCTCCTGTACAGAAATTTTTTCTAGTTTTTTTTTTTTTGTATAAAATAATTAAAATTTTAATTTTTTTAAAATAATTTTTTTAATTTAACCTTTTTAATTTTTTTTTCTTGCTCCATCCCTGTTCCTAAGTATATACCTGAAGATATTGAGAAAGAAAAAATAGTCATCAAGATCAGGAGAAAATAATATTATTAACGTGCGACACAAATCTTCGTGCCCTTTTAAGCTTGAGTTCTGCTTCTCCTCCCTTTTATTCTTCCGGTTCTTCAAATAAAGACATCACTTTAAGTCTTTAAAAATATGATATACACTACATGATTACCTGCTGCACTGCGGTTGGATTTTTTTTTTGTTTACATAAATATTTTGGAGTTGAAATTTTTTTTTTAAAAAATAATTATTGTAGAATTAATTTAATATAATTCAATTATTTTAGCAGGTTTAAATATAATTTAAATAACTAGTAAAATATAATTTGAATCAAAATAAATATTTAAGATGATAATTTTTTTAATAAAAATTAAGACAATAATATATAAGACCGATTCGGGTCAACTTGAGTTAATTTATCAATCTACATATCAAGTCATGAGATCATGATAGCCTCACAAAAAACAAATCAAAACAAATTATAGAGCTCAATTTCCAATAAACTTGATGGTGAAGGATTAAATTAAAAAAAAATCAATTAAAAAAATTGATCTGAATCAACTTAATTTAACCAACTAAACTTATTATTTATGTCATGAGACTAAGAGAATTCAATAGATAGAAAAAAATTAATATAAAATTTAATTCTCAATCAATTCAGTGTTGAAAAGATAAAATTGAAAAAAAAACATACAAAAACGACTCGCCAAGTCTGTGATCCGAATCATGAGATGATGATAATTTCATAGAAAACAGACCGAAATAAATTAAAAAACTTAATTTTCGATCAATTAAATGCTAAACAATGAAACTAAAAAAATCAATTACAAAAAAAAATTCGAATCAACAAAGTTAATAAAAGCTAAATTGATAAAAAAAAATATATAAAACCATATCCCTAATAAAGCTAATACTAAATATTGAATTGAAAAAAAAAACCAAAGAAAAGAGAACTATTAAAAAATAAAAATAAAAATAAAATATTATTTAAGTTAATAGTATTATATAACAAATTTATTTTTTAATTTTTAATTTTTTTTGGTTGGTGGGAGTGGTGAAAGCACAAACAGTCCATTGGTACGGGGGGAAGAATATACCCAACTCTGTTGCAATTGACAAGCTTTATGTTGATGACATCGTCACTCCTCCGGCAGAGGCTTCAGCGGAATCAAGTAATCCAGAACTGCATTGGTTGAAAAGGGAAAAGACATAATTCAAGGAAACAGAAGAGGATCTGTTCTTTATGGTGGGAAACAGGCTATAGGAGCCACAGGGAATATGGGTGTTGGGCATGAAGATCAAAACTTCACAGGAACACCATGCTTTTTGCCAGGTACAATTTTTTGTTATCAGTAGCTTTAAAGATTAGCAGTAGCCTTTCACAGTCTGCTATCATCATAAGGTTGATTGAACGATTTCAGCTTTTGGAATAAAGATCTAGTCCTAGAAACAAGATCTGAAGGGGTTTGTCCACCATTTTCTTTTCCCAGACTGAAATTAAACTTTCCCAGTACACCACCACAAGCATTTTCCTCTCACAATGACAAATCTGCATCTCCAACGCACATTTTTGCCAAAATCACTTCAAACAATTCATTCACACACACCCTTTTTATTATTTCCATGAATATAAACTTCACAAACACTTCTAATAATTCCCGTTAAGTGTTCAATAAAATTCCTCCTGAACAAGAATATCAAGAACACCCCATTCAAGCACTACAAGTTCTCTAGAATGGGTCTGGTACAAAACCCAAAATGGAAATTGCATAATTAACAAAAAAAAAGAAAAAAAGAATGCATCTTTGCAAGAACAGATGGGTTCAATAAAGAAATCCCAGTGTTGATTTTGTTACCAACAAATATTTTTGGTTTTTCCACAATTTTCTGAACTTTTTCTGTGGATTTTTTCATAACAACAACACCAAAAAAAAATAAAAAATTGTTACCGAATTGGTGATTTGAATTTAGAAACGAAGAGAAAAGATGCGTGAAAGAGAGAAAGTGTTGAGTGTTGCTACGATTAGTTCGTTTAATGTACATTATATATTAGAGTATTTTTTTTTTTGGAATTATTTTTAATTCACAATGTAAAGTGTAAATTTTGTAAATATAACATGATAGTGAAAATATAATTAAACTATAAGAGGTTATTTTGGATTTCTAAATATCATGAAGTGAAAATAATAAAATAAAATTATTTAGAAGTCTCTAGGATCCAGTTAGACAGATCTAGAGCTGTTTAAAGATTTATTATCTGAAGATATAATCTTCTCCAATATTGAATAATTTTTTAAAGGTTAGGTTGTCACAAATCACAAGTTATCTAATTGTCTAGTCTCCAACAGTAATTCACATGAATTACTAATGAGAAATCTATTAAATCTGTATTTAGAAGAGATGAATTGCTTTGTTTAGAGTGGTAGTTTTTTATTTTGTGACTTACGAAGTTTTTATTTCTAACAAACAACCTTTTTTAAAAAATAAGAGGCATGCTTTTATATTTATAGAGAATCCTAAAAACCCTATAAATAGAAAAAAAAAATCTATTTGCCCCTTAAAGAATATCTATATATTATTTAAGAATAATTTTAGAAATTTAATCAATCAAATCCCTACTTGATTATTTTAGGACTAGAATTATAATCTGTGAATTAAATACATTCTAGTACTTAATTTCTAAAATTATTTTCAATCAAGTCACTCTTAATTAATTATCTTAGTTTAATTTCTGACTAATGATTCGTAATGTGTGTGACCCATCAGGTTTCTAATATGTTAACCCAAATATAAATTATAATTATAAATAAATAGAATTAAATAAATCAAACAAATTAATTTATTATCAATTCAAAAATTGATTAATTTATATTTGAAGATCAAGTGCACTGTCTAGTAACATGTCATGATTTTCTAAATATTAGGAAAGTCATAAGTAGTTTGATTTAACCTTTCAGTAACTAGTTTCTTAGTGTAATTATTATCCTTTCATCAATAATATTCTGATTTAGATATTTTAGCATGGAGTGTGTCTGCCATGTCAAATCATATTTGTTCGCAACATTATAGTCATTGATCCTTTGAATAAAATTTAAAACTCTTTTCAAATCTCATTTCACCTTGTGCAAAGATTTAACAATCAATACTATTTGAGAACATGTGAAATATTTTCTCTAATTCACGTAGGGTGATGAATTATCTCTTGATCACTCAAATACCTACATATAGTTTATGTTATATTCAATGTCTGTTCATTTGTTACCTTTACCAAGATAATGTATAACAGAATCAAAACATAACACTCTCTATATAAGATAACTTAGTGATCTCAAGTTTAATGATCAATTATACAACCGTCACATGAGCCTTCCATAGACACATGTGATATCTCCATATAGAATTCTCATGTGGGTCAGTTCAGTGCACATGTCTTATTACAAGCACTTACATATTAGTTCTAGGTATCCCTTATACCTCACCTTATGAGAACAATTGTTTCATATCATAAAAGAAAGAACATAATATATACTAGTTTCTACGGCTCTATTGAATGTCTAGTATTTAAGAGAGCATCGACCAAGAACATTTTAAGAACAATTCTTTGAGGCAATAGGAATCTCATAATTATAACGACTTTATAATTTTCTTTGCAAATTATTTTTGTTTCGTGAACTTTATCTTTACTCTAGATTCATAAATCAAATATTATATGAATATTAAAGATAAATTAAGTCTTTATTAATAATAAATATGTATTTACATGAATATAATAATGTCACATGTAACCAACCGATTGACTACAAACCATATTAAACTAATAGTTTTTTTTTTTGTAATTATACTATATATATATATATATATATATATATATATATATATATATATATTGTACAATAACATTTTTATGAAGAATATTCATGATTCTTGCAAGCTGGCAAATAAATTCTCACTACATGTATTTATTAGTGGTTCTTAAAAAACAATACTGATAATACTTGCAAGTTTACAAATAAATTTTATACATAAATCTTTAAAAGCAAGAAAGTATGTACTTGAAATGTGAATTAGAATGTTTTAAATTTGACATTATCATGATTGCAAAAGGTGTCAATAATTTTAAAATATTCCAATAATTTGAATAATCAAGTCATGTATTTATCTTTTTTTTTAATAATTTAATAAGTGTTAATTTTATCGATAACTCAGGTAATCCGGATCAACATGCTATTTAATTTTCATGGTGGATAAACTATAATTAGCAATTAAATTCTAAGTAGAGGTAGATAAAAGCCTTGCAAATCAATTATAATTATCTACTAGTATTTTTTTCTCGAGCAACATAATCAATAAAGATATAGATATCAATATATTTGGTTTCAACAAATCTCTTTCTAATATTCCATTGCATCCCCTCTAGAATTAACTTGATACATTCCTACTCTGTTATAACTATGGTTTTGTTGTTTTCTAGAGTTCTAAAGTGAAGTGCACAACTTTCTATGGATTCTCCCAGGTCTTGAAAAATCTTGGTCAAGTTAGTTAGTGTTACCTCTAGTTCTATTTTGTAAAAGTGATCATGAAAATGAGTCTCTATAAACTATTAATGGAATTGGATTACAATAAAGAGAAGCAATGGAAGGCATTTTGATCAATAAAAAACCAAATAACATTAGTTTTATTAAGGGATTGGCAACACCATCACCTAATTAATAAGTGAATTTGATGATATGTTCCCTTGTTGACTCATTATCTTTCCAAGAGATCTATTTGAAATAAATAATGTTAATTTCTCTAGGAATTGGATGGAGTCGATCAACCTATTCAGGGTATGAATTTGGGTTGATTATTTTTGATTCGGTTCGGTTTGGTTTTCACTTGAAAAAAATAACCAAACCAAAATTATTATTTTTTAAAATTCAAAACCAAAACTAAATCGAAACCGATTCAAATCGATCGATTTCGGTTCGGTTCAGTTCAGTTTATGTTGTTCAAAAACTGGTAAAACCAAGAAGAAACTTATAACTATAAGCCTAGGAGAAGTTCATATCAAATCGAAGTCTATAGATCGAATCATCAGTTTCCAGACGTGTAAAACAATACTTTATCCAATTTTTCCAACAAAGTGATCGAGATCAATACCACTTACAATTATTCACTCCTCTTTAGAACCTTATGATTTTTACAGTCCGTATGAACAAAAGCAAAATATATATATACAACCATGAAGAAAAGAAAAAAATGGCAGGAAAAACAAAATTCAGGAACTTATTCCAGTTTACATGGTCTAAGACCTGATTGAATTCTATTTAACATACAAGCAAAATCAGAGTTACAAATTACAACATGGAAAAAGGAAAAAAAAAAACCCAAAATACCCCACAAAGTGTCAAGGAAAATAGAAGCTGAAAATCGGTTGAAACTGAAAGGAAAACAGATCTGCTCAGCCAACTACTTTAAAAGCAAAAGGAAGTACCCTGAGATCAACTCAACAACGATCTTTTAGGTTAAGAGAGAGAAGAGAGCATGGAGCAGAAGATAAGATATATGGATGGATTTGAGAGAGATGAGAGGTTGAGAGAAAAGGGGGCTAAGGGGGCTACTTTGGTTTAGGTTAGGGTTAGATTATTTATACTCTCTTTTATTTGTTCAAAGTGCTGGTTGAACTGGTTCGGTTCAATCGATTTCAAGCATTTGAAACCAAAATCAAACCGAACTAGATTTTTTTTATGATTTTCTAATCGGTTAATTTTTTTTCTTGATTCAGTTTTCTAGATTAATTTTTTTTTGTTATCTCGGTTTAATTGGTTTTTAGGTTTTTTGCTCACCCCTAGTATGAATGATGGTATGCAAGTCTTGTTGTACACTTGATTTCTAGATCCATCTCTCGTAAGTGTTACACTGGTTCAATCTTATCAAAAAAAATTTTGGTTTATATCCAACAATGGGTTCTTAAGGTACATAAGGATTGATATTGCCTTGCTTAAAGGTAGCTTATAGGGTATTGTATTACCTAAGCACAAGTTAAATTGTCTACCAGTAAGGCTATTGGGCAATGTAATTGGCCTGAGGCTACTTGTACACCTGTATAGTAGCTGACAACTTTTGTGGGATCATGCTCAAATTTTGTTAGGGTTGCAACTATATTTGCTATGCAAATAGGTGATACCATGGATGTAGTTAAGAACTTCCATATGTTTTTATTAAAGAGTTTGCTGTTGAAAAATAACCTTATACTTATCCATTAGGTGTTTACATGAGAGATCAATTTTATCTCATATTCTAAATCTAATTGAGTTGATCGTGTTGGTTTTCTCAAAACACAGACACGCAGAAAAAAATTAAATTTAAAAATTCTCAATAGTCTCAAGATCTCATTAGACAGATCTAGAGTTATTTAAGGTTTATACAAAGATTACCTGAAGATAAGATGTTCTTTTTGGATTTAAATAATTGCTTCAAGGTTGGGTTATCGCAAATTACATGTCTTTTAAATGTCCGGTCTCTAACAGTAATTCACACAAACCACTAGTGATAAGTCTTCTAAATCTTTTAGGAGAGAGGTATTATTATACCTTTGAGTGCTATCTCTTTTCTTTTGTGTTTTTTAGATATTCTATATTGTACTACATATTATTTACTATATAGAAAATAAGAGATATAACATTCTATTTATAGAAAAATCTGAAAACACTATAAATAGCAAAATATTAATTTGCCGCCTGAATAATATCACATATATTATTTTAGGATAATTTTTAAAAATTTATTAAATCAAATCCTTACATGATTTTTTCAAGGTCTAGAATTGTAATTCCTTGTATAAATTAAATTATAATCCTTCATTTTTAAAATTTATTTACAATCAGGTCACACTTGATTAATCATCCCAGTTTAATTTTTAACTAACGGTTCTTATGTGTGTGACCCATTAAGTTCCTTAATAGGTTGACTTAAATATAAATCGCAATCCTAAATAAAATAAAATAAAATAATTTATTATCGATTCAATAATTAATTGATTTATATTTGAATATCAAATATAATTTCTTGCAACCTCCTTAAATTTTAGAAAAGTTATAAATAATTTGACTTAACCTTTTAATGATCAATTTCTTACTGTAATTATTATCTCTTTATCAACAATGAATGTTATAGCATAAAGTGTGTCTATTTTATCAAATCATGTTTATTCTCAACATCATAGTCATTGATTATTTGAATAAGATTTGAAAATCTTTTCAATTATCATTCCATCTTGCGCAATGATTTATAATCAATACTATTTGAGAATAGATAGAACATTTTTCTTAATTCATCTAGGGTGATGAATCTTATATTAATTACTTAAATGTCTTCATCTTGTTCATGTTATACTCAATATCTACCTGTTTGTTACCTTTGATTAGGACAACATATAACATGATTAAAATATAACATTTTCTATATAAATTAACTTAGTGATTTCAAGTTTAAGCATCACTTACACAACCATCACATGAGCCTTTTCATAGATATAAATGATCTCTTTATATGAAATTCTCATGCGGGTTAGTTTAATGTACATATGATATGACAAGAACCTACATATTAGTTTTAGGTATACTTCATATCTTAGCTTATGAGAATAATTGTTTCATTTTACAAAAGAAAATAACATAATATGTACAAGTCCCAATGACTCTAATTAATGTTTAGTCTTAATAGAACATTAATCAGGAACATTTAGGAACAATGTTTTGATTCAATATAAATCTCTTAATTATAAAAACTTTATAATTTCCTTTGCAAAGCATTTTTATTTCTAGAACTTTATCTTTACTTTAGATTTATTAATTAAATATTAGATTTATAAATCAAATATTTGATGAATGTTAAAGATAAATTAGTCTTTATTAATAATTAAATAAGTTTACATTGAACAAATTCAATGTTATAGGGCATATATACTAACAGGTCAACCATGACCTGCATGGTTTTATTAACTACTAAAGTGTTATTGTGGTGCATCATATTTGTTGTGTTTTCAATCTCCAATTAGATGGCTCTTAAATCAATATTAGATAAGGTTATTTGCTGATAAAAAAAATCCTTCAAGAGTAGTTGTTGGTGGCTAACTAGAGTTTGGTGAGTGCTTGTAACAAACCAAATTATTAGAGTCTAAACAATCCAAAAATTATAAACAATAAAGCATTTTATCTCAAATTTCACAACATTATAACAATTTGTCCAAAAAATAATTTGAGATTAGGTCGAAAAGTGTTTACTAGAGTTGTAAGTGGTTGTTGGAGCTGTTGTAATTCATAGTGGCTGAGGAAGAATAAGAGAAGGCAACATGGGAAACGGAGGAAGAGAAGATGTTGGTCGTGGTTATGGTTTGGGCCGAGATGGGTGGTTGAGGGTCATAGTTGTGTGTGTTTTTTAGGAAGAGAAATCACGATTGATGATGGAACTAAAGAAAAGGCTGCGGTCTATAACTAGGTATAATAGTCGGTGATGCTGAACTTGTATGATTGATGGTACGTGGCTGGGTTACGGTAAAGAGAAGCTAGCATTGTGGTCACTAATGTAGGGACTATTGGTGGGGAGGAGAGATTGAACTCTCGACTGAGGTGGTGGTTCTTTGGTTTTGATGGTTGGTATAGTGGAGCTCAAGAAAATTTTTGGGGAAGATGGTTGTTTTTTGGCTTGTGCTTAAAGGTGACATTATTCATCTCAACTGAAAATGGAGGAGTTGTTGAGTGGTGAGCTTTAATAGTGAAGAAGAGGGGTTGTGTTGATATTGTGGAGAGAATGAGAGAAAGTTGAGGGAGGATGCTGGAAAATGAGAAGAAAATGGGCCTTTGTGGGGAGCTGAGATTGTGAGATGATTGACGTGGATTTGGGGAGGGGAAAATATGCTATTGTGCTAGTGGCTATTGAGCTTATTTTTTTATGTTGGTTATTGCTGGAGAGAAGGTATGACAGTGGTTGGCGACTGGGTTTAGAAATAATAGGTCTAGGGTTTTTTATGTATTATTTTTGGGAGAGTATGTGAGTTGGAGAGAGTAATTTTTTTTGTATTTTCTTTTAGTTTTTTTTATTTATTAATGGCCTCCCTAAAATTCCTCCTTTTCTTGTGTGTGGTACAACCACTTATTTATAGGCAAAATAATTTATCATTTTCTCCCCAATTGTTTGGTCTTCAAGTAACTAAAAAAATTCACTTTAGTCCCTTATTTTTTTTCCTTTGCATTTTTGGTTTCCTTATCCAAATATTTTTTGTTTTTGTTTTTTTTTATTGTAATATTTTTTAAAAAAGACAACTTCAACTCAATAAAATTGATTAATAATTTTGAAATGAGTGCGTTAAAAATCAAATGCGTCAAAAGTAAATTTTTTAATTTTTAATTTTTTTGAAAAGACGCTACAAATGCTAAAAAAAACAACGCAAACACATAATGTATATATTTGTTGTTATTTTGATACTTTTTGGATATTTTTTAAACAAGAAAGAAAAAAAGAGTAAAAAATCAAGTTATGACACCTATCATTCATACCCGCTGAAGGTGCTCTCTAATAATATGTACAACCCCAAGTGACACTGTACCGTCTTGCGGCTTTACCGTCCCATGATAACTTACCGCCACCCAATGTCCTTTTTTGTTCTTCGAGTGGGATGACGTTTCTTTGAAAGTCGTTTATATAGGCCCATTTGGCTTATTGGCAAAGTTAAAGAACCAACGGAAAGAAAGGCCCCCTTTCAACGCTTTTAATCAGGGTGCGACATTGCCTAAAAACCTTGACTATGGGTTCCTCATCCAACATTTTTAGGAATTTATTGAATGCAGATAGAATGGTCCACCCAATAGGGTGGAGCTGAGTTGGACTCTGATTGTAATATGTGAACACTTCCTTTATAAAACCTTGTAAAGGAAACGAGTACCCAAACTCATACATGCAAATGAGAGTTATAAAAAAAAATATTTCCTCCACTGTGCTTATTGGTGACCTTCGAAACACGGTCACCATGTTTTGGTAACGAGACCACATAATCTCCTGGTTGTTGGAGATTGGCCTCATCCATTTGGTTTAGAGTTACCAAGCTCTGAACATTAGTAGTGGGAGTCTTGGGCACACGTTCTTTCCCTTTAAGGCTTGCAACCTCTTGAGGACTTCTGTCTTCCATCCTTCTAGAGGGGGAAGGTGGAGAAGCATCGATTCTAGACCGTGGGCCAATCCTAATGGCCAATGATCTCTGGCGAGCACTGTTATTTTCTAACATTAAGGTAAAATCCCCCTTAGGGGATACTTCCTTCTTCTTTTTTTCTAGAAGTCATTCTGAATATTTTAAAGAAAAATAGAAAAACCAAAACAAAAATCATACAAGAAAAGAAGAAGATGGAGATTTGGTTTACCTAAACAAGAAAAATTCATATATGATAAAAATATCTTGTTCTTGTGTCTTGAACCTTCTAAGTTAAGGAAACAGAGAAATTTTTTAGTAGAAGTAAAAATCATAATTTAAAGTGAATGAAGGTTTTTATATACGAGCAACCCTCCTTCTCCGACAATAAATAAAGGACAGATGACATCTCATCATAACTATAGAAAGGTTAAAAGCCAGTAAACATTCATTGCACACCATCAAGTGATATTCCTAAGATGTTAGCTTCCTCTTCCCTTTTAAATCATTTCAAATCACCAAGGCTTAAATGTCTCTTCCCAAAGGAAGACAAGATGTATCCTGACTTATAGTCTCTCAAAACACCTTTTAAGCCTTTATGTGTGATACACATTAAAGGCTTGGAGGGCAACTGATAAGGTAATTATTTTTTATGTATCTTTTTTAGACTTGAAAAAGTCTATAACAAGGTGGGTTTGACGATATGCAAGACCACAAGACCCCCAAATAATTGGGTTCAGTAATCAACTGAATGCAATGTAAATTGGGTTTGATGACGTATTACATCCAAAACAATATAGGCCTGGCGAAATGACAAACCCAATACATTGGAGTTTAGCAATCTACTAAACCCAAAAGAACATGGGTCTAACGTTATGATAAACCCAAAACACTTGGGTTCAATGATTAGTCAAACCCAATAAAACATGTGCTTGACAAAATGTCAGACCCAACATACTTGGGTTCAACTATCAGTTGAACCCAAGGAAACATAGGTTTGGCGAGATGTCGGACCCATCATACTTGGGTTCAACTGTTAGTTGCCAAGAAAACATGGGTCTGGTAAGATATTAGACCCAACATACTTGGGTTCAATCGTTAGTTGAACCCAATGAAATATGGATATGATAAAATGTCAAATCCAATATTCTTGGGTTCATCAATCAACTAAACTCAAGGCAATATACCAAGTCCTAGATGAATACCTAGACTGAAAGTGTTATGAGTTTGATAAACTGTCATGTCTTTTAACCTAGGTTGAGTTACATCTCAAGTCTTGAGTATCTAAGACTAAGGAATCCTACTTTTAGAACAATTACATAAATTATTTATATATGAGGTAATGATCTCCTTACACTTATAGATGTACAAAAGATATCTTAAGGGACATACCACACTTACTATCTTAATAATAATATGTAAATGATATTTGTTTCTTATTAATGCCACCGAGAGCAAGGGGTTTTTAAGTCCTTACCTTTTCTAAAAACGATAAAGTTCAAGGGGTATAAATACTCGTTGAACCATCTAAGTAAGAGGTTCAAAACCTTATTATTTCTTAATAGCTTGCATATATTTTAGAGTATTAACTACTCTAAAATACAAAAACAAACATCACTTGTTCTTAGAATTTAAGGTTTTTTAAAGTTATTTGTTGTTTTTCTTATAAAGTTATTGATTTTATTATTGAAGGATCTTTAAGTCTTTTTTATTTAGATTGTTTTTATAGGTATTTAAAATTTTTACCATTAATTTGGTGTTTTCTAAACTTAAAAGAAAAAAACTATATCTAACATCTTTATTAACCATTATCCATGAAGAATTGAATAACTTAAAACGCCGAAATAAATTAAGTTGCTACTTTCAAAATCTCAAAAATTACACACTCGTTGCCCAGATGGCCAAAACATCGTTGTTTGGCCTCATATCTTCTACTTAAAATGCTAATTATTAAAGGAAAAAAAAAGAAAAAAAAAATCTCAACCGTCCAAATTAATCAAATTTTTTTCTTGGAGTCAATTATAACTTTCAAACTTGTCCCTCAACTTTTTGACACGAATAATATACCCCAAAACGATTGTGATTTTTATTTCTTCATTTCTTTTCTTCAAGCAATGAACCAGAGCTTTCACTATAGTGTAAACCACTCACACAATTTCTGAAACATATTGCATAAACTCATCATCGTTTTCAAGACCAGTCATTGTGTCAGGTGACAAAACAACCTCAAGATCAACGCTCCCATTTCCATCTCTCCCAGGAAAAGCTGATATCTTCCCATCAAATTTATTGGCCCTACCACTCCTCACAGCCAAAGGTCGGCCCCACCCAAAATCGTTATCATACATAGGGAATCTTGGAGAACTTCCCATGGTGATTGATGCACCATCAAGATTCCCCAACGGAAATAACCGCGGCTCCTTTTCCCAATTTGCTATACCTTTCCGCACCGTACCATCAACATGGGCGACGACGTTTTTGTGCAGCAAATCAGCTCCAAAGCTCAGATCCTTAGATAAAAGCTTTCCAGCCAAAGCAACGGTTGGGATGCTCTGAATCGCGTTGCCAAAGTAATACGGGTCCAACCGCGGCTCCAGCCGGTGGCGGCAATTCACAGCCATACGAAACGTCGTCATTTTGGAGGGCGATAATTTCCTCGCACGTGTCACGGATCTCCACAGCTGCGCGCAAAGGGACTGAAACGATGAAATCTCTGCCGTTTCGTTGTTCTTTAAGAAAAGTGGATCTACTTCGCCGTTACTTAAACCGTTATTCCCGTTACTTTCTCCGTTAACGATTTTCCAACTGTCGTTACTTTGCTTTCCGAAAATCTCTGCCGAATTGGACCTAAAATTACTGTTGTTAGCTCTCAACTTGAGCTTGAGAATTGCATCTCTGCTAAAATGGAAAATTCTCTCCCGCAATGGCTCGTCGCCAGAAAATGTCACCTTAGGTCCACCGGGGGGGAATTTAAGCACCGCCGGTGAGTTAAGCATGGTGTTGCGGGAAAAGTCTGGAGATTTAGAGATTTTTTTAGATCCTTTGCAGATTTCAGCGAAGGTATTGAAGAAGTTCCAGAATGAAGTGCCATCAGTGACAGCATGATTTACAGTGCACCCAATGAATATGCCGTCTTTCAGTTCAGTGACCTGAACTGCCACCAGAGGTTTAGAATGACCCGAATAACTAAGGGTCTTGTCCATTGCGAAGAACCCTTTGAAGCATTCAGGGACGTGGGTTGGAGAAAGAATGGTGTGGATGGAGAGGTGTCTTGCTTTGGCTTGGATGAAATCAACGCCTGCATCGTTGCATACAATATGGACATGGCCAGTAGGGTCAGTTTGGAGGCGGCCAGCAAGAGCAGGGAAGTGAGAAAGAGCGACGGAGAGGGAGTGTTTGAGGAATGTGATGAGGTCATTAATGGAGTATGGTGGATACGTGAGGAGGACACCCTTCTGGATGTATTGACAAGAGAGCATGGGGAGGTCTGAGACTGAGAGCTTTAGGGCTTTGATGGTTGAGGATTTTTGGTCTGGGTAGATAGTACATCTTGAGACGATAGTGGTATTGGAAGAAGAAGGCATTTTCTTCCTTTTTCCTTTTAAGGTTAATGATAGTGGACTGGACAGCTGAGTAGTGTGCGTGAGAGTATGAATGTGAGGAGATGTGGAGGGGTTTATATAGGGAGAGTGTAGGAGGAAGGATTCATGAACTTGAGGGTAGTTTCGTGGTGGTTGTTAATACGCTTGCTTCACCGCATATCCATTTGTTTATGGCCTTTTTATCAACAGGAGGTGTATGGGTGAGTGAGAGGAAAGAGAGGAGACATGGTGGGGCATGTGTTGGATGAGTACAAGAAGGCTTGCTATTTAAGAGGTTCAAAATTACTACCGAATTTGAAGTAAACTATATACATAATATCAATAAAAAAAAAAACTCACTATTATCACATTTAGTGGTTTGGCAATATGTTGATACTTAATTAAAAACATCATTTTTGTAACAATTGCCTTTTAAACCTCGACAACAAAACTGTATAGATCAAGTAAAATAACTAGGACAAATGACCTATTTTTAATCTGATTATAGAATTAAATATGTTATTCTTGATATGGATATATATCAACTTCGCCATAGAAATAAAAATGAGATTTAATGTCAAGTGATGAAGTTAGTGAAAATTTCAAACAAGAATGGGCTTTCCAGGTTGTGTTTTGGATTATAGTGATTGAGGTTGAATGTAAACTTTACTCTTCGGGCTCAATATTTCCTGCAAAATAAGTTTTTATTTTAAAACATGAAACATTCTAATGTTTCAGTTAGAAAATGTAGAAGAAGAAAATAATGTACATGAAGAGAAAATAGAATGAAGTTGTAGGGAGTGTATTTAATTGAATGTTATGTGTTTCCGTATGTGAAGCTTGTTGAATGATTAAATGGTTGTTTGTGGTTTCTAAAACTATTGAATGATTGTTTGTGGTTACTGAAATTATTGAATAGTTATTTATAGTTCCTTGAAATGTTGAATGGTTATTTATGTTTCCTGGAATTGTTGAATAATTATTTGTGGTTTTTGGAATTGTTGAATGGTTTCTACTCATGTATGAAATTGTATTGCCTAACCTTTTTACATGGTGACTAAGATATTTATAGACCTCGATCACATCAATTTATATCGAGAAACATGAGAGGTAGTGTTACAATTATAGGTACCTTTATGGGTGGAGAATGGAGTCTATCATTGATATAGAGGTTGGTGTTTGGTTGTAATGCATGCATAGTGGAGAGGTTGGTTCTTGGTTGCGGTGCTTGATAAACCAAAGTTAGTCAGAATTAGGCGAGGGGGATTCTAGCCATTTAGACTTGGCACATATGGCTAGTAATTGTTTTGTTTTAATATTAGTTTTTTCATGCATCATCACTTAGGAATCAACAAAGCTAATTTTTTCAAGAATCAGATCCTCTTAGATAGTCATCTGCTTATTCCTTGACTTTCATTATATTTAGTCATATGTCAAGATTTATGGGATTTAGATCTGCTTCAGATCAATCAGTATAGATTATCACTTATTAATTTTCCTACTGTAATAATGAATGCTACTAAAAAATATTTGGCCAGGAGTCTAAGCAATTCATGTTATATATAAAGTCAGAAATTGGATGTTGTAAATGTCAAAATGATTGGCTTTGATTAATGAAGGATTATTTGCATTAATGAAGATTGATTATTGTAGATTGTTAGTTTATCCAAATTAGATAAAGAATGAGTCAAGTTATCTTATAGGATATAACATGATTATTTCTGTAATTAAATAGTTTGTTTGGATAAATTATATAAGAAGTTCAAATAAGTTTTACCAAAATAAGATAAATACAAGTTATTCGAATATAACTATTAAAGAAGTGTTTTTGAGAAATACGTTAGCAGTTTGTTAAGAATGTAATAAACTAAAAAGCTTGAAGATAATGTTTATTAAAGGTTCTTATTGTTATCATATGGATATGAGGAAGGACAATTAGGAGCACTTAGGGAGAGCATCACTTGCAGGAGAGCAAGAGTACCCAATCAGCTAAGAAGTTATACAGAGTTTCACAACATATACTCTTGACACATATGTGGAGTGTGAAAAAATTCTCAAAGATAATTGTTCACTGAAGAGTTGCTGAGCCTGCAGACTCCTAATGGGAGTTCCTGTATTAATTGCTAACAACTAGATGTTTCAGTTAGGATGACAACAATTTGAAGATCATCAGATGTTCTGACTAGCTACTATAATAGAAGACAAAATGGAATATTTGTCTTGACAAGTAAGGTAATATAGAAACAAAGGATTTTAGGTGAAAATACTCCTATTGTAATCTTCTAAACTAGTGAAAGTTATTTATCTTGGGTTTGGCTGCGTTAGAGGGTTTTTTTTTTATCTTTTGAAAAGTTTGTAACCAAATAACTTGTTCATTTAAGTTTTTTTTCACTTATATTTATTTAACTACTGATAAGTTTTTGCAAAGTGTTAGCAAATTGCTTCTTAATATATAAGGAACAAAAATGAGATTATGAAGTGGTATCAGAGCAAGTTCACTCATTCTAGAGTGAGATCTATTTTCCCTGATGAACATGTCAATTCTAATTTTACCACCGCTATTAAATAGTGAGAACTATGCCTATTGGAAGATGGCGATGAAAGTTTTCCTCAAATTACTAGAAGAGAAAGTCTAGCACTCAATTGAGCATGAATGGACCAAGCCTGAAACTCTTTTCAGCTACTGGACCAGAGATGAATCCACTGATTGTAATTGAAATAATAAAGGCATGAATGTTATATTTATAGTAGTGTCTCGTGATGGATTTAAAAGAATCTCCATATGTGAGATAACTAAAGAAGCTTGGGATATTCTTGAAGTTACTCACGAGGGAACCAAGATGGTGAAAAATTCCTAATTACAAATACTAACCTTAAGATTTGAGGAGATAAGAATTCTAGAAGATGAATCTTTTAATGAGTTTTATGCAAAACTTAATGATATTATAAATTTCATATTCAATTTAGGAGAAAAAATGGAGGACTCACGAATTATGATAAATATTTAAAGATCCCAACCTGAAAGAGTTCAACCAAAGGTAATAACCATATAAGAAAACAAGGGTCTGGACATTATACATGTTGAAGAATTGGTAGGTTTCTTACAAACTTATAAATCTAAATTGTCTTATAAAAAGAAAGGTAAGTCCATTGCACTTAAAT
>Ga0307515_10007909_pt1 | contig 20884 bp, 1 predicted proteins | sample 17_EM_MG_FD_194513 | JGI IMG/M metagenome (GOLD analysis project Ga0307515, IMG submission 194513) | Populus trichocarpa ectomycorrhiza microbial communities from riparian zone in the Pacific Northwest, United States - 17_EM | ecosystem: Host-associated > Plants > Roots > Unclassified | place...
TTTAGGGTATTCTTTAACTGGTTTCTTGTGTCTTTATATTATCTCTTATCTTTAAAGTTATAGCTGCTTAAGTATTTCCTTCTTACTTGTTGTTAGCTAGCTATAAAAACCGCGCATTATGCGGACTATACGTATTACATATAGGGGCCCGGTCTTAAGACTGGGCAGTACTCTTTTAACCTATTTTTAATCGCTGCCTAAATACTTTCTAATCTTTAGTTAATCTCCTTAGGGGTAGCTAATAAGCCTCGCTTATTTAGTATCGGGTGGATTTCTTCTAGGTCTTAGAGTTGTTATTTAACTATATTAAGGAAGCTATTTGCCTTAAGCATCCTTATTACATATCTTTTACTATTTAGTTGCGCCTTAATATCTAAATCTAGCTGTATTTGGATAGGGATATAGTCTAAAGTAAGTGCCTATTTTTCTTTAGGGTTACACCTTTTAAGTCTCTAGTATAGGCCTTCGTCTATAAATATAAGGTTAATTATACTTTTAGTGGACCCTTATTACTATATAATTGCTCTAGGGGGAGTGGCCAGCTTAAGGCCCTAGGTATCTATAGCTTTTAGTAGGCACTCTACCTGTTATTTAGCAGCGATATAGATACTCCCCTACCGCGGGTGGTGGAGGTTTATATCTCCTAATAGGATAGACTCTGTGCCTTTGGTTTTGAGTAAGCTTATTATTAATATAATGTTCTCTGTTTATAGAACCCCTTTAACCCTAGGGTTATATATATTAATAATTTATACTAGTCCTCTATATATCTAGATTATTATAACTATAATATCTGGATTAACTACCTGCTATAACCATAAGAATAAGCTAATAGTTTTGCTAATTATAAAGCACACGCGTGTAGCTGCTTTTGGTTTATATAGGAGCTGGAATCCTTAGGGGCAGTATATTAATTATATGTAGGTATTGTAGTATGGCTCTTATATAGTAAGGATATAGTATTTCTCTAGGTCTAGACTATCTAGTAAGGGCCTTGCAAGACGGTGGTTTGTGTTACTATAGTTATACTGTATAATAAATAGGTGGCGGACCCCCGGCGAGGGTCCTTCGCCTCTTTGTTATTCCTTGCTTCTTCTATTTCCACTTTCTCTAAAATATTTAGAACTTCTGTCTCTTATATCTACACCCTAGTTACTACTTATTTTATATAAAGCTTTCTATTCCTATGTCTTATGTTCCTACTAGCGCTTTTATATCTAAATCTGTTATTGTCTCCAGTTCTTCCCCTATTCTTACTAGTTAGCTATACGCCCTTTAAGAGTCGGCTGCGAATATTATATTTGCCGCGTTAAGTCTAATTCTTAATTGTCCTGGTCTTAAGCTTGCTGTAGCTGTCTATAAGGGTCTTCCTACAGGGCGTCCTCTCCCTTGTGTCCCCTGTGACCCTTATAACCCTATATGGTCTGGTAATGTCGCGCGGCGTCGCTTCTGGCCCGTTAAGGCTTGGGAAAGTAATAGTAAAAGAATAGTATATAAGTAGTAATAAAAATAGCTATAAATTAGAAAAGAAAGATATATTAAAAGTAATAAAAAATAAAATAAAATAGTAGTTAAAAGGGAAGTAGTAAAAGTAGTAAAAGTAGTAATAAAAAGAGTAAAATAGTAATAGGGTAGTATTAGGGTAGTAGTAGGGCAGTTATAGGGCAGTAGTAGGCAGTAATAGGCAGCAGAAGGGTAGTAGTATAGTAGCACTTGGTTTATAAGGACAAAAGCCCGCCATAGGCGCGAGAATTCTATTAAATTTCTCTAAGGACCCAAATTTTCCTTAGAAAATTTAACGGAATTCTCGTAGGTTATATACCCTATTAATAAAGTAGTAAGAAAGACTAGAATATATTATAATAGAAACGTACTTTACCATCAAGTGTCTGGCACCGCTAAGTGTCCAATATTAAAACTTACTAAAATTAGGAAATTTATACCTTAATATCTTAACCACTTAATAATAAATTCTAATAATTTAGAGTTAGACTTTTATATCCGCTTTACAGCTTCTATTAAAATTGCATAGTAATTAGTTTAGTGGATATTAAGATATAGAATTTTTGCTTTATTTTAGCTCCCAAATTTAATATCTTAAAAACTACTTAACTAACTACTATATAATTTTAATAGAAGCTATAAAGTGTATATAAAAGTCTAAATCTAAATTATTAGAATTTATTATTAAGTAGTTGTTAAGATATTAAGGTATAAATTTTCTAATGTTTAGTAAGTTTTAATATTAGACACTTAGTAGTGCTAGATACTTAATAGTAAAGTACGTTATAAACTATTATTCTTCTATTTAGGATATATTGCTAATATATTTTAGCCCCCCTAGCTAAAAATACACCCTTAATACCTAATGGTTATAAAAAATATATAGTAACTTTAGTAAATCTAGGTATATTATTATTTATAATCTTATTATATTATAGATCTAACTAGATTATATACAGGAGCTAGTTTAATAGACGTATATTATATTATATTTTAGAATTCTATTAACCCCTAAGGGTAAGGTAAGTTTAGGTGGTTTTAATTACTATATAACTATAATCCAACCTTAATATAGCCTAACCGCACTATAATATTTAAGGTTATTAGTAAGTCTAATAAGTAGAAATATTTTTTATATAGGACTAGTAATAAGAGTAAGTTTACTAGTTATATTTTTATTATATCTTAAATCTAATATAAATAGTATACTTATTTAACTAGGCTATATATATCTAGTTTAATAAGGTATACTTATAGTTTTTAATTATATTACTAATATATCTATAATCTAACTATAAATAGAACTTCGTTTTACTTAATATAACGCAATTAGAAATTATTGATAACTTTAATAATAGGGAGACGTTTAATACTACGGAGGACTACGCCGTAGAGATTAAATAGGTTAAGGCGTTTATGCATTTTAGATATATACTAGTTATATCCTAGTTATATTATAGGTATAGACTATTATATAAAGTATAGAGCATAGCGCGAAGTATTTGGGTTAGGCTTTCTCTTAGATATTATAATATCTTTATATCTAGATAATTATCTTAATATAACCTCTACCCTTTATACTTATAAATATAAAAGTTTATATTAACTAAGTTCTTATTCTAATTTTTTAAGCTCTAATTCTATCTTCTAATTTTATTGTTTAATTACTTTTATTTTAACTTCTATATATAAAATCTAGGCTTCTTAATTATAAATATTTAATTATTATTAATTATTCTATTTATTGCCCGATTTAGTCAAGTCTATATAGGCTTCTGCCTTCTATTTATAGGAAAAAATCCCTAATAAGGAAAAACCTAGTTATATACTTCTAGCTAGTCTTATACGCTCCACCTACGTTAAGAAAAAATTTGCTAGCATTTTTATAGCATTTAGCAGCATTTAGCGGCCAAATGCGTATTCTATATACTATAACGTATAGTATATAGTATTAACTAAGGTGTAACATACTACCGTATTTAATAATGCAGTACGGTATATTACTATATTTAATAATATAGTATAGTATAATACTATATACTATTATATTTAATAATACAGTATAATATACTGCCGTATTTAATAATATGGTATATTATACTACTATACTTAATAATATAGTGCAGCTAATTATGTATTTTATACTTAATACGCAATTAATATATAGTGCCCTCCTTGCGCATTCTGTATATAATACCCTTCTTATATATTTTATATATAATGCCCTAGCGCATTCTATATATCTTACTTACTTTAAGTAATAAATATTTATTACTCTTTTTACGTAGTTAGTATAAAATAAATTATATTATTTTAAATAATTTAATATAATATAGCGACGGTTCTCTTCTACCTATCTACCTACCTACCTATCTGTTTATCTATCTGTCTATCTATCTATCTATTTATACCTACCTATACCTACCTATCTATAATTTAGGGGAAGGGCTAGCCTGATTAAAGGCTCTGCCTAATTAAATTAATTAATTAATTAATTTAAATCGTTCTCTACAACTATTCGCTAGCTATATATTTAAACGGTAATTATTTAGGGTACCTTCCTAGGAGGCCTTAATTTAATTTGGTAATGGGCTAATATTAAAGCTCTGGTTTAATTTAATTAATTAATTAATTAAATTATTTACAGCGTTCGCTAGCTAGTTGTTTAAATAGTAGTCGTCTAGTTTTAGCAACAGTTGTCTAGTTCTAGCAACTGTTATCTAGTTTTAGTAACTGTTGGTTACACAAGGTGATATCACGTAGCTACGGTTCGTAGATAGTATAATAATTGTTCTGTATTTTTTAATGTAGAAAGTAAAGGATCGTAAGGATCGCAGTGCCTAAGTAGGGGGCTAATAAGTCACCATAAGGGTGACTAATTAGAGACAATATAACCTCTATCCATACATTCCAACACTAGCAGTTCTTTCTTTATGCTTATAGCGCTGCAGAAAGGCAGCAAAATGTTAGTTTAGCTGCAGGTAGAAGCAGCAAAAGTCTATTTAGGTAGTAGTACGGTACTAGCGGCGGTAGTAATAGTGGTCAGGCATAGAGCTTATCTATCAGTCGGTCGGTTAATCGTAGGCGTATAGGCACGATCATTTAGTCGGTAGATCGCAGGCGTATCGGCGCGATAGTTGTCATTTAGGTAGCAGTACGGTGCGAGCGTCGGGTAGTTCCATGGCAAGTCCGTTTATTCAACCTACCCCTTTATTATATCGTCCGCAGGGTGCTTAATTGCGGCTAAAGTTTCGGTAGTAGTTTCGGCCTTAATCTTAATTGTGGTAGTGGCGATCCGTATAGAAGGTAGTATATACTCTTTAACTAGGGTATTCCTTTTCCTATACAACAATTAAAGACTATAAAGGAATTCCCTAGCAATCCATAAACAACTTATTGTCTATGTAGATCTCTGCAATTATAGCCACCTCCTTGCTGTATCTAGGTCCTTGCCTAGGTCCTTGCTCCGTACTAGTCACGGCCGGTTTAGGTGGTGTATATATGTATAGCTGCTGCGGTCGCTGCGGAGGTTCCTGTGGAGGTTGTTGCGGAGGTTGCTGCGGAGATTACTGCGGCTGCTGTAGTTGCTGCGGAGGTTCTTGCGGAGATTGCTGCGGAGGCTCTTATAGAGGTTGCTGTAGAGGTTCTTGCGGAGGTTGCTGCAGAGGTTGCTTCGGAGCTTATTGCGGAGCTTAAGGCATGGGTTAAGATACGGCAGCCTAAGGAACTTAAGGTGTTTAATAGCCTAAGGTTGTCTGTAGTGTTGCTTATGGCTGTCCGTTATTAGGATTCCCTTAAGAGTTAAACTTCTTTTAGTGCTTAATCTCTTATAGAGTCCATTCGTACTCTTCTTCTGCGTTAAGGACTTGCTAAATATTATCTCTAATAGTACCCCCGTTTATAGGTATAAACACTTCATTCTCCCGTAGGAAGTCTTAAAAATCCTAAATAATATAAATATTGCCAAGTACCTAGGTGTCGGCAGTCCATCCTATAAAATCCTCCCTAAAATATTCCCACAGCTGTAAATCGGCGTAGTATCTACTTTGGTAAAATAGAATACGGTATAGGAGAAAGCCGTTAACTTATTTTACGGTACAAGTTATTATATTAATGGTAAATTCGTCCTAATCTTTATCAATAAGTTTCGCGTACGCAGCTACCCCTAGTAGTAAGGAGTCTCTCCAGTTATTTAGAATGGCCGTAGCCATATTTTCGGAGGAAGGGAAGTGTTGTTGGTGTAGGGATTGTCGTTTGGTGTAGGGGTTGTCGTTTAGTGTAGGGATTATCGTTTGGTATAGGGGTTGTCGTTTAGTACGCGTTCGTGATGTATATTTATCGTTTGGTACGCGTTTGTCGTTTAGTACGCGTTTAGACATGTATTTGCGATTATAGGGCTTAGGACCAGTTCTAGCCTTAAATCGCGAAGACTTATAAAGCGTGTTGTTCTGCGTAATAGACGCAAGAATCCGTAATCTTAAAAAGGCTTAGGACCAGTTCTAGCCTTTAGATCCTTAGATTTATAGAAGAGTTTTATTTAAGGTTTAGGACCAGTTCTGACCTTAAAAGACAGCTTCCTCTAGCACAAGTAGCACTGGTATAGTGGCTTGTCTCTTCTTAGTGGAATACCTTACTGTTCTATAGTATAATAGTGAAGTTAACTACTAATCAGTGTTGGTTACACAAGGTGATATCACGTAGCTACGGTTCGTAGATAGTATAATAATTGTTCTATATTTCTTAATGTAGAAAGCAAAGGATTGTAAGAATTGTAGTGCCTAAGTAGGGGGCTGATAAGTCACTATAAGGGTGACTAATTAGAGACAATATAACCTCTATCCATACATTCCGACAGTAATAGTTATCTAGTTCTAGTAACGGTCGTCTAGTTTTAGTAATAGTCCTCCACTAGCTACTATTTTAGTGCCTTTTTAAGTAGGGAGGATATAAAAAAGGAAGAATGGGTAATAAATAAGGTGGCTATATAGGGGTATACTTAGCAGAGGTATATATAGAGGCTATTAGGAATATAGTAGGGACCTAATATAGAGCTTTATGTAGAGCCTCTATACGTAAAGCTTTATATAAACTTTATATAGAACTTTATACAAAGCCTCTATATTAAGAAAAAATTTACTAGTATCTAATTTTACTTTTCTGCTATTTTAGTATTTTCTAGTATTTAGCAGCTAAATGCTAGTACTTAGTAATAAATGCTGGAAAATGCTAGAAATGCTAAAAAATACTAAAATAGTAGAAAAGTAAAATTAAATACTAGTAAATTTTTTCCTAATATATACCTAGCCTATTTACCTTTATAACATATCTACCTTTTATACTATGCTTTTAAGGTATCTTAAAAGATTTAGGGGGTAATAAAAGGGTTTAGTAAGTCGTTTATAAGCCGCCTTTAGATTATATTAGGAAAAAATTTACTTACATCTAATTTTACTTTTCTACTATTTTAGCATTTTTTAGCATTTAGTAGCTAAATACGGTATTTATTACTAAGTACTAGCATTTAGCCGCCAAATGCCGCATTTATAATTAAGTATTAGCATTTAGCTACTAAATACTAAAAAATGCTAAAATAATAGAAAAGTAAAATTAGATATTAGTAAAAAATTTCCTAATATAGAGGCTCCGCATAAAGTTTTATATAAAGTTCTATATAAAGTTCCGTATAAAGTTTATATAAAGCTCTATATAAAGCTCTATATAAAGCTCTATATATACCTCTACTAAGTATACCCCTATATAGCCACCTTATTTATTACCCATTCTTTCTTCCTTATATCCTCCCTACCTAAGAAGATACTAGAACGGCAGCTAGTAGAAAACTATTACTAAAACTAGACAACTATCGCTAGAACTAGATAACTATTACTAAAACTAAATAACTGTCGCCAGAACTAGATAACCGTTGCTAAAACTAGACAACCACCGTTTAAATAACTAGCCAGCAAACAGCCGTAGAGAACGATTTAAATTAATATAATTAATTGATTAATTAAATTAGGCAAAGCCTTTAATCGGGCCAGCCCTTCCCCTAAATTACAGATAGGTAGGTATAGATAGGTAGGTACAGACAGGTAGGCACAAATAGTAGTTATAGATAGGTAGGTATAAGTAGGTATAGATAGATAGATAGATAAATAGATAGATAAATAAATAGACAGGTAAGTAGGTAGGTAGATAGGCAGGTAAATAAATAAGTAGGTATGCAGACAGGCAAGCAGGTAAGTAGGTTAGTAAGTAGGCAGGTAAAAAAGAACCGTTACTATATTATATTAAATTATCTAAAATATTTTATTTTATTTTATACTAACTACGTAAGAAGAGTAATAAATATTTATTACTTAAAGTAAGTAAGATATATAGAATGCGCTAGGGCATTATATATAGAATGCGCAAGGAGGGCATTATATATTAATTGCGTATTAAGTATGAAGTGCATAATTAGCTGCACCGTATTATTAAATATAGTAGTATACTATACCGTATTATTAAATACAGTAGTATACTATACTATATTATTAAATACGGTAGTATACTGCACTATATTATTAAATATAGTAGTATACGGCAGTATACTATACCATATTATTAAATACGGCAATATACTACACCGTATTATTTAATACGGCAGTATGCCGCACCTTAGTTAATACTATATCCTATACATTATAGTACGCGGAATGCGCATTTAGCCGCTAAATGCTACTAAATGCTGCAAAAATACTGGTAAATTTTTTCCTAATGTAGTAGGGGTATCTAGTCCCTAAGGGGCTAAAAGGGAGCATATCCTCCTATATCCTTTTATTAGATCTTATATACTATTTAGAACTACTAAAGAACTCCTTAACCTATAAACTATTATACTACTATATATAGGCCCCTACTTATAAATAGCATTTAAGTAATATTATTTATACCCGCCCTAGCGAATGGCTAGTCTCTTACCGTATAATAGTTGTAAAAGAATATTATATAGCGCACTAACTATATAGGCTATCTACACGTGTAGTATAGTATAGTGTTTAGGATATAGATGCTTACTAGCTATGCGTTTAGTCCTAAAACCTCTATTTATAATAAAAAGGCGGCTATAGATTCTGCCTTTATCTATCCTTTATATAGGGGAAGAGTTAGTATTAGCTATAGGGTACTTTACGTAATTCCTTTTTATACTTTTATAGCCTTCTTCTATTTTTATTTCTACTTAATATCTACCTATCTTGCGATATATATAGTAGACCTCCACTTATATTAGTAGCCCCCTATCCTTTATTATTATCGCTATACTTTACCGGCGTAGTACCGGGTCTCCACTTAGTATTATAGTAACTCTTATATTTCCTATTCTCTCTCTACCACTTATAGGTAGAGGGTTTCTTAGCTTATAAGCTTCGGCGTAATGCCCCTTTAGAGGGCCCTCGCTCCTTATATACGCTCTACTATCTAGCGTATTTTCTTCTTTACTAGGTAGCCTTATACTATAGAGGCCCTCTATATAGTTATAACGGCGCTAGGGCGCGTTACCTAGTTAGGGGTTTGCTTAAGACTTGGTATATATATATAGACGTCGCCTTACTACCTTACTCCTACTCCCTAGCTTAATATCTTCGTAATACAGCATTCGTTTACTTTGCCTTAGAGGTATTTATTTAAGCCTCCGTCGAGATATCTATTTAATAGTTTAAGCCGTTATAATAGTAGTTACTTCTATATATACGTCTAATAGCGGTACTACTTCGCGTTCTATTACGGTACATAGTATCCGTTTATAGGCCCTTATAATTCTATATAGGCATTAGTTTTATAGCTTCTCTAGTAATACTAAAGAGCTTTTTACTAACGGTTTGCCATTTAGTTCTATACCCTAGATCTAGGCGCCGTATAGCATTACTAGCCTTACTACTGTGGTGGTGTAGATTGGACGTCGCCTACTGTTTTGGCATTTTCCTATATTTATAGAGCCTTCGGCTTCCTTCCTTCTTCCCTCTATTAAATACATATCACGACCTTACCAGTTACCAGAAATATACTCTTTTCTTTCTTTCTTTCTAACTGATTATAACTGACTAACTAACTAACTAACTGACCGACCGACCGACCGACCGACCGACCGACCGACAGACTAACGGCACTGTGACTTTCCTATCTTAGAGAGGTCGTACCCTCCCACACTACTACTATATATAGTAGTCGTATATATTACGGACCTTATATTAGCAGTAGTAGAACTACTAAGGAGAGATATATATAGGTTAGTTATAATAGTACGGGAGGCGCTAGAACCAATCGAGCTATAGGACGAGGGGTAGTTAAGTTATATAGCTAGTTACGTTATAAGTTCGGAACGTAGGAACGTAGGAACATAGGAATGTAAGAAGTACCGACGTATTAATATACTAACGTACTCAGTTACTACTATAGGGAGGAATTATATACTTAAGGACCACAGTCCCTACCTAGATAGTTCTCTTCTTTATAGTAAATCTTAGAATATAATTAGAGTTAATCTATTAGGCAACCACTCTACTAGTTATATTTACGTTATTAACTATTTTATGCCTATATACATAGCCTATTAATAAGTCCACCATAGTATTTCCTATAAGGCTTTATTATATATTTACTACTAAGGTTATAGTAAAAGAAATTAAACAATATGCTACTAAAAGCAGTAGTTACAACGCTATTAACGGCAATAACTACCTTAGGTATTAGCAGAGACACTAGTATAAGGGATACTAATTCGTAATTAGTTACGGTAGGTTAGTTATAGAAAATAGTTAATTAGTTAACAGATAATAACTAAATATTTAAAGAAAGAATTAATAAAATTGGAGTAGTAAAGGTTAAGTTACTATTAATTAAATAATTCTTAAGAAAAAGTTTAAAGCTTAAGGGATTTCTTATATAGATGCGTTTTAAGGTTATATAAGAAGGATTAAAGCTAGTAACACCTACAGACCAGGTAGTATATATAGGATTATTCTTAATAGGAAGGGCACTTAAGTGGTTTAAATTTTACCTTATAGAGATATAAGCAAACGGTATAACGACTAATAATTAAGAAGTATAATATATGTTTAGTAGTTAGGGGGGATTTATAGAAAGGTTAACACAAATGTTTAGAGACCCTAAAGTAACAACTATAGTAGAAAGAAAGCTTTAGAACCTAGTATAACAAACCTTAGTAATTAAGTATATAATATAATTTTAAACGCTAGCTATATAGGTTAAATGGAATAATAAGGCGCTTATAGTATAGTATAAGTAAGGACTTAAGGTAAAAGTCTAGAATATAATTATTTAATAGAAGATGCGGAGACACTAAGAGACCTTATAAATTAAACGATTAAGATTAATAATAGGATCTATTAGAGGGAACAGGCTAAGAAAGGCTAGGATAGAGTTTTATAGTTATATAAAGTGTAAAACACGTAACAACTAAAGCAGAATTAGAAACTATAGTATAGTGCAGAACTAATGGACCTAAGCGGTACTAAAGAATTTAAAAAGTGAAATAAGCAACTATAGAAACCTAGAGGTTAAGAATTAGGTAATTAAAGGACTAAGAAGTAAAGGCTAAATTATGGATCTTAGTAGTACAAAACGTTTAGGCGGACTCTATAATAAGAAAAGTAGTTTAAAGATAGAGCTTATATAAATTATGGAAAATAGAGTTATTTTACTAGGGACTATAGAGGTAGTTAGAGTTACTATATAGTAAAGGGAACTAGACTAGTAGACAATACATATATATAGAGCGATAATAGTATACTATAAGGAATAAAAGAATATTTAATTAACTATGTTGTGTTTTATTATAATAACGCATACTAAATTTACAAGGACGCTAAGTATAGCGCAAGCTATTAGCTATAAGAGCCTAAGTTAAGAACACTCTAGGGTATAAAAGAGTTAGAGAAAGAATAAGATTAATTTTATAAACTAGACCAGGACCTAATAAGTATATTTAGTTAGGGATCTGCAAAAAAAGTTCTCGCGCACTAGTTTTATTAAGTAATAAGATCTAAGAATTAAGATACTTAGATTATTAGCAGCGGTAATAAGGTGAGAAAGATAGCTTACTAGAAGTATATAGACCTTAGAAATATAATAATAGAGGTAGAGACTAAGACCGCTACAGAGCAAGGTTTAGTAGTAGGAGTTATAACACTACTAGATATAATGTCTATCGCTTTACAAGACGTAAAAGAAGTAAGACAGCGAGCTACTTTAATACTCGATAAAGGCAAAAGGCTATAGGCTTAAGATTTTTAAGACGAAATAAGATACGCTTAAGGACCTATAATGGACGATAACTAATAGAGTAGAGTAGTAGCTTAGTTTAAAGATATAAGAATAAGTACGAGATAGAATTTCTTAAGGATATAAGACTCTTAAGACAAAATAAGTAAAACTTAAGACTTTTAAAATAAGATAAGAATACTTAAGCCTAGTTAGACTAAGGTAGGAGTAAAGCTTAAAAAAGAAATAAGCTTAGGATTAAGAATCCTATAGGACTAAGATTTTAATATATAAATAAGGACTATTAATAATGAAATTAAGAAGTAAGAAGACTTTAAGGATCTACTCGTAAGACGCGAAAAGAAAGAAACTATAGAGGAATTTAGAGTAAGAATTACCTTATAGCAAGAACAAAAACTAGATAAGAGATCTAGTATACTAGGACGTATAAGAGATAAGGCGCTAGTATAAAGAATTACTAATAGGCTTAAAATAGGTACGCTAAAAGTAAAATAGCTAAATAAACTAGAATAAGAAGAGGATCTAGGGATCTTAACTAGATTTAAAGAAAGGTATATAAAAGGCTATTATAATATAGTAATAAGACAATACTTCTTTACGGACAAGCTGTATATACTTAAAAAGCTATACTAAAGATGGTATAGGTAACGATATAACAATAAATAGAAAAATTTCTATATATAGTTAGACGAATAAGTTAGTTAAAACCACCTAATTATAGAAAAGGCCACAAGTTATATTAAAGGGGCCTTAATTATAATATTAAAAGATCTAAAGAAGTAATTAGAAGATTAGAGAAATAAAAGGCAAATCTTAGTACCCGTAAATAAAGTTATAACGCTTAGATTAATACAAAAAAGGTTTAAATTTAAGGACGAAGAAGAACTAAGAGTTAACCTAAAATACTAGGCGTATTATATATTGGCGTGGATTATATATATAAACAATATATATAATATATATAAAATACCTAAAGATAAAAACCGGAAGTACCTAGTAAGGATATATTAGGTACTAGATAAGGTAAAATATAAAAATGCTAAATATATATATAGATGGCATCTAGTAGAAGTTTAAGAATAAGAGGATATAATACTTTAACTAGGAAGATTCCTTATAGAAGAATACCTAGATAGATAATAGTAGTAGAAATACCTAGAAAATATATATCTATAGTATATTAAAGATAAAAAGCGAACTAAGTATTGGCTAAAGACGGACTAAGTATAAATAGGATTAAGTAGCTAGTAGTTAGGAAAAGTAGAGGCCTATAAAACTAGAGGGAGCTAGTAGTAGAGCCTTAAACCCTTAAAGGAATTTAAGGATAATATCTAAATTTATAAGTTAATTAGCAAGATTAATAGTTTAAAGTATTAATAGATAGTAGAGTAATACGGAACTATATCTTACTAATAGCAGTAAAAAGGATAGGACTACCGTATAGATAAAAGGAGCACCTATATCTGTTAGTTATAATTTTAGAAGATCTAATAGCCTATAGAGGAGGTATTATTAACCTAGAAATAGGACTAATTTAGATAACTATTAAAGGGAGATAAATCGAGATATCTTTTAATATCCTACTATTAGGAAGGGATAAGGTAGTATTAGGTATGCCTTAGTTATAGAAATATAATCTAAAAATCAATTAGATTACAAGACAGGTCGATATTAGAAATACTTAATAACGTAAAATATAATAATAGACTACGATAGTATAGTACTAAGTAAGAGTAATGTATAAAGAGACTAATAAAGGATTAAGTTATATACCAAAAAGATACTATAAATATAGTAGAAAATTATAGTTACTAAAAAGTAAAAAGCTATTAAAGTATATAGTATAGGATTATAAAATAGAGTTAAAACTAGGAACAAGTCTAAAGTTTTTTCCAATCTATAAGCTTACTAAAGAAGAAGGTAGAGCACTTAAGGAGTTTATCTAGAAAAATCTTTAAAAAGGATATATTAGACCATTGTAGTTATTAGCAGGATATCTAGTACTATTTATACCAAAGAAGAATAGAAAACTTAGACTATGCATTAACTATAGATAGTTAAACAGTATTACTAGAAAGGATAGGTATCCTTTACCCTTAATTAGTAAGATTTAAGATAAAATAGGTAATATAAAGATCTTTATAAAGATAGATCTAAAATAGGCGTACTATTAGATTAGAATTAAGGAGGGCGATAAATAGAAAACAGCCTTTAGGTTAAAAGAAGGACTATATAAACTATTAGTTATATAATTCGGGCTTATAAACGCACCAGTGATATTCTAAAAGCGGATTAATACTATATTAGGAGAACACCTTAATAAGTTTATTATAGCATACCTTAACGATAATATTATCTATTCTATAAGCAAAGAAGAATACGGAAAATACGTTAAATAGGTTTTAAAGAGACTATAAAAAAAAGCAGGTACTAGTAGCAATTAAAAAAAAAATTTACTAGGAAAATAGATTTTATAGGATTTATTATTAAACTAGGTTATATTAGTATAGACCTAAAGAAAATTAAAGCTATAGTAAGTTAGTAAAAACTAGAGAACGTAATATAGTTAAGATTATTTCTAATGTTTTATAACTATTATAGAAGATTTATAGTATAATAGTTAATAAGTATTAAACTATTTATAAGACTAACGAAGAAAGAGGAACTATAGGTATAGGGAAATAAGTAAAGAAGGCTATTCTAGGAACTTAAAAAGAAGTTTACCTAAAAACTAATCCTTAAAATCTACTAGCTAGGGCTAGAGATAGTCGTAAAAACGGATGTATTAGACTTTATACTAGGAGTATATTTGCTATAAAAGTATAAAAACGCATAGCACCTAATAGTATATTATAGTCGGAAGATAACACCATTAGAGTTAAACTATAATATCTATAATAAAGAGTTGTTAGGTATAGTTACAGCACTTAAGAAATAGAGAGCATTCTTATAAGGTATAGAGAAACTATTTATAGTTAAGATAGACTATAAGAACCTAATAGGATTCCTAATAATAAAAGAACTTAATTAGAGATAAGTTAAATAGGTAGAAATGCTTACAGAATACTATTTTAAAATTTAGTATATAAAAGGCACTAATAATATAAGAGCTAACGCGTTAAGTAACAGGGCTAAACTATAGAATAATAAGAAACCATTAGGAGTAATACTAAGGAGAAATAAAAATAGATTAATTAGATATAATTACCCAAAGCTTATAAAAACTTAGGAATATAAGTTACTAAAAAGTAATTAAACTAGAAGAATTTAAGAGGTGTAATCTAAGGATCTAGATATAGACTAGTACGAAAATCAAGAAGTAACGTATATCCTAAGGGGAATTATAAAAAAATTTATTAAAGATTTCTATAGAGGAATAATATAAGGACATAATAAAGCTATAGGCTTAGTGTTAAAACTCTAAGAGGAATATATTATTAATAAAATTTAGGGCTTAGTAAGATAAGTTATAAAAGAATATCTAGACTGCTAAAGAAATAAACTAATAAACCTTTACCACATATGCAACTTTACCAAAAGGTAGCGCCATACTCCATAACTTACGCCTCCCCATCCTACCATCAAAAACACTTGATTTTCTAACTTTTAAGACCTAATTCCTACTGCCTAGCGAGCTAGAGGTGGATTTATTTGTTATTTTACCTCCTTTTCCTAACAGAAAAATTTCTTTAAGGGTGGCCCTAGCTTATAAGCAAGGCACGGACAGAAACACTAAAACTACTACTACTACTATTAATACCAAAACTATAAAATAGGGGCTAGTTTCTCTACTACCTCTTAGCCTAATCTCCCCAGAAATCTTCTAGTAGGATTAGTAAGGAGAAAAGGGTATAAGGAGAGTAAAAACTAGGAAAACCCCCCTATAAAACACAAAATGCCAAGGCCCAGTAGGCTTAAAAAAGAAACCTCCTATAGAAATAAGTGATAATAAGTCTATATCTATATTCACTTTTTCTAGCCCTTCTCCTTCTCCTGGCCTATTTAGGACAGGAGAAAAAAGAGGATATCCTTAATCTTCTACTGAAAAAGAAAACTAAAAACCTATAAAAAAAGACAACTAAACTAATAACTTTTACGGCTGGTATACCTAGTATATCTTTCTCTCTCCTTTCTCCAGAACAACACCTATAAAAGGCTCTAGATAGCCTAACCCAGGCCTATAAAGGGCTAGAAGAAGAAGAAGAAGAAGAAGAAGAAGATAAAAAGGAATAAGCTAAACAGCTAGAGGACTATACACGTAGTGTCCTAGTAGGAGAAAACCCCTTTATAAAAGGAAAAGAAAAGACAAAAGATGTCCTAAAAGGACTAGTCAAAGAAGTAAGAGCTCTCCGTAAGGAAGTAGCCCCTACTAAAGAAATATACGCAGAGAGGCTAAAGAAGGACCTCCCTACTTCGTCCTCTCTACCCTCTTTGTTACTACCATTTCCTACTCCTTCTACTTCTACTAAAAGTAAGAAAAAGCAGCTATAAGAAAGAAAGCTAGGCCTAATTATAGACCAAAAGGACTAACCTTTAAATACCTTCTCTATACGAAACAAAGTCAATTAACTATTTACATTAAAACTGTAAGTAGAAAAACCAGTTTTAGCATCTATAGCTAGAACTAAAGGAAAATAAAATATTCTCCTTATGACTACGGAAGAGTATAATGTAGATTTCCGAGTTAAATATAAGGAAATCTGGCATAACTGCTTTACCTTTTAAAGAGAACAAAAACTAGAACTATGGGTTTAAGTTATAGCCTATGGGGTTCCTACCCTACCTTTCCTAGAAGAAGGAGGCTCTAAGCTTCTAAAAGAAGAAATTGAGACTTTTAATCCTATAAGGATATAAGGACTACCTAGATAGATCTTATCTAGTATAAAAAGACACGATCCATAAACTAGATTTAGCTTTATAGTTTTTACTATAAAGAACAAAGAAAAAAGATAAGAAATCCTTAAATAAAAAGAGATATTAATTATAGGTACAGCTACTAAGGTAGTAAAATACCTTAAAGTCTCTCCTACTACGTAGTGTAATAGCTGCCAAAAATTTGGCCATATAGGAGATAGATGCTCTACTAGGGCCTATAGATATTATGCGGCTATACATCTATCTAAAGACCACGTCTGTCCTACCTATATAGTAAGGGGCAGGCCTTGCAAGCATACTACCCCTCTTTATATTAATTGTAAAGAAAAACACTTTGCTAATAGTAAAGACTGCGAGGTTCTTAAAGCAACTAAACTAATAAATAGTACTAGCGTAGAAGATTCTATGGAAGAATAAAATCAATAGAATTTTAGAAGGAGGTAACTCCTACTAGGCTTCTAGGTAAAAGATAGTAGAGAGTAAAAGGATAGAAATAAATTGCAAAAGGATAGGGATAGGGGTTAGGATTTCTTATAGTTTTTCTTACCATTTTGTCATTCCCTAGTAGTTATAGTATCTTAGTATTTTACTAGGAAACTATAAACTACTAGGACATAGCTACTAGTATATATTAAGCTCTCTAGAAAGGATTTATATATATAGAACTATAGCGCCATCGCCTAAGGCTGCATGCGCAGTATTGTACGTAGTATAATACAATGGATATAAAATTAAAAATTAAAAATTAAAAATTAAACTAATAAGATATAAATATAGAAAGCTATAACATATTAAGACACTAGAACGTCTATAGAAGACAATATTATAGAACTTTATTATAATGTTGCTAAAATTAAGAGACCCTATTACCAGATAAGAGTATAATATAATCTTAGTAATAGTAGACAAGTTAACTAAATAGGGCTACTTTATAGTATATATAGAAGAAATCTTAGCAGAAAATATCGCTAGAATCTATATTAAAGAAGTGTTTATAAGGTATAAAGCACTAAGTAAGATTATATTAAATAGAGATCTAAGATTTATAGCAGTATTTTAGGAGGTATTTTTAGCGGAATAAGGAGTTAGAGTAGTAACTTCTACCGTATATTATCCGCAAACGGATAGATAAATAGAAAGATTAAATTAGACGCTAGAATAGTATCTAAGATATTATATTAATTACGTACAGAATAATTAGGTATTATTATTACTAATAGTATAGTTTATATACAATATAACACCATAGAAAGGTATAGTGTCATGGGACACCCCCGTGATACCTTATATATATCCACCTATTTCCACTAACTTAGCAATTAGAAACTAACCGCAAAATAGCAATTTAATAGCAATCTAATAGCAACCTAATAGCAATCTACGGCATTCTGCTATATTCTGCTAAGTTCTACTAAATTCTACTAAGTTCTACTAGGACTATAACGTAAACCCTATTTTACCTATGCACGTATTAACTAAGCAACTAAGTTAACAATATATACCCTTTCTTCCTATTTTCCTACCTTCTTTCCTTATATAACGTCTTAACCTCCTTATATAGTTTATGTATATAGCTTAATAATATCTACCTTGCTATATATTATCGTCGCTTATACTTACTCTATAATACTATATTACGTTAACTATCTATACTACTATTAACATATAAAACGAACCTAAAGCCCCTATAATAGCCGCTGGTATTATATCCGCACTCTAAGAATAATTAGTAGGGATATAGAAGTCTTTTATAGACGCCCTTAAATAGAACTAAGCTATTTTAAATTAATAATAAGCTGAATAAGAAGTACGATACTAGTAATTAATTAAGGACCTCTAAGAAGAAGTCCGCGCCCTTAAAATGCCTATGCTAGGACCTTAAGACTAAATGCTATCTCTAGAGATAAATACATAGAACGCGAGCCCCGAACCCGTAGTAGCCACTTACCCTAAGCCAACTACTATACTAAAACGATCTAAACGACTACTAAATCCCTTAGTATTTACTAGTAAATAATAAAAGCTCTAATTATTTCTAAGCTAGCTTAAAAATAAGCTAACTAGTAATACTAATTATTACCTAACTAAAGCCAACTAACTCTGTTACGCCCTAAGTTAACTAAAAGGAGATACAGCTAACCTTATTAAACCGCTTTAGCTAAACTTAGTATAAAGCCTAGTTGTACTTCTTAAAGCTATATATAGTAATCTAAACCGCTAAGCTACTACTTAAAAAAAGATAAATTATATAACTTAAGAAACGAAAAGTTTCCTAGTATACTTTTTTAAATTTAACTATTACGTAAAGGAAATAAGCTGGAACAACTCCGCACTAATTAACAGCCTTATTAAATCCCTAAGACCTAAACTAAAAACCTCCCTAATAGGCGTAGACCTACCGGGAGCCCCTAATGCCTGTATAAACGTTATTAATAAATAATATAATAATATACTACGCCTAATACCAAAGCCTGCTCTATAATATAATATAGTAACCCTATAAATATCTACTAAGTTATTATCTTAGCCTAAGCACCCTAACGCTATAGATATTGACACTAAAACCCTAGGGTATGCCCTACTAGGGTCCTCTAAATGGGAATAACGCATTAAGCTAAGCCTCTGCTTTAAATATAGAAGTAGCTCTTACCTCTTTAATTACTACTCCGTTTCTATACCTAAACACAAATTATAAACGGCCAATATTAGCAGCCGTTTACCGCATTAATCTTCCGGTTACTATCCCTAATCTCTACCTAGTTCCAGCCCTATATTTAGCAAGCACTATTTATAAGGACGAAGCTACAGCTAATGTCCTATAAGAACCCCACCCTAACCACCTCTAAAAGGAAGGTCCTAGAGCTAAGTTGCTTTTTAGGACGGCTCTACTATAGGATTTTATTAAACGCATTTAACGTTATAAACTCCAACTCTTAGGACTATAGCATAACCATTAACTGCCGTCTTCGGTAGAATAATTAATAGGCTAATACTTAAATCCTAATTAACACAGGAGATAGCGGCATAGGATTTATTAATAAGATCTTTATATAAGATAATAGTTTTACCCTAACCCCCCTTAACCGGCATATTGACGTATTTAGATTTAATGGTAAACGCACTGTTTTAGGCTATATTACCTATGTAGTATTCCTAAGACTCCAATACCTAAACCACAAAGAATTAATTAAACTTTTCGCTACTATCCTAGGTGACTTAGTAATCCTTAGATAACCCTAGATAAAGCTATATAAGGTAACTATTAATTAGAACAACCTTAAGCTTCTATTTACCGCTTCCCGTTATAAGTAGAAGTGCCTTATAACTCGCTGCTTAGACCTAAAACTAAAATCTAAAAAATTCAGCACGATCTACTAGTCTAAAATTTCTATAACTGTCTACCCTATACCCGAGGAATCTACTAGATTCCACCAACCTAGGAATTCTACTAAACTCTACCAACGATCCGAAAACTCTACTAAATTCTATAAGTTATTACTAAGCACTATACCGCCCCAAGCTAAGCAAAAGCTTAAGCTCTATATACGAAAATACCAGAAGGACTGGTATTTTACTATAAAAAGGATTCTTAAAGAACCTAAACCTAAATCTAATACTAACTCCGTATCTAATACTAAACCTAAACCTAAATAAGAAACTATAGACAATCTAAGTAAGCTTAGCACCCTAGATATCCGCATAATTGGAGCTACCCCGCTAGCGCAACTTACTAAGAAACCCGAGTATACAATCTTTGCTGTTACGATAGCCGATATTAAAAAGGCCTTAGTACTAAAAAGGCATACTAACCTTACCATAAAGGTACTAATAGAGTATTATTATCGCCTAGATGCGTTCTTATAAAAGGAAGCTAATAAGCTACTAGAATACCAACTATACGACTATAAGATTATACTTAAAGAAGGAAAGCAGCCTAGATTTGGACCCTTATATGGGATGTCCTAAAATAAACTCTAAGTGCTATAAAAGTATTTAGACAAGAACCTAAGTAAAGGATTTATTAGAGCAAGCTTGTCGCCTATAGCCGTACTAGTGATCTTTGTTAAAAAAACCTAGTAGCAGTTTGCGCTTCTATATAGACTACTAAGGGTACGTTCGGTTGCAAATTGGCTCCATATCATATTTGTTCAATCCGTGCGCCTTTTAGTGTCACCCGTTTTGTAATTAGTGGCGGCTACTGCACTGGCTTATTTGAATCTGT
>Ga0307515_10007911_pt1 | contig 20882 bp, 21 predicted proteins | sample 17_EM_MG_FD_194513 | JGI IMG/M metagenome (GOLD analysis project Ga0307515, IMG submission 194513) | Populus trichocarpa ectomycorrhiza microbial communities from riparian zone in the Pacific Northwest, United States - 17_EM | ecosystem: Host-associated > Plants > Roots > Unclassified | place...
CTGTATCCAAAACCTAATTTGCAATTATCAATATAGCAGAACAGACAAAAGCAAAAATCTAATTTATGCAACCAGCATATCGGTGTAAAGAAACAGTGTGTTGCATTAAACAGGACTGTAACAATGTGTTACAAGAAGTATAAGAGAGGCAAGCAAGCAAAAGATCAAGAGATTCTACTGTAAAAGAAGGCAATGTAGACAGTTCAAATTATAATCAAACGACTGGATTGCCCAAATGTCTCTACCCAGAACAGACTTAATAACAATACCTGTCTCGGCTTATTCATTCAATACTGACTGATACGTATCTGTGTCCCCAAAAGAAGGCTTTAAGAGAAACTTTCACAATAGGAGATCAACAGGTATGGTTGATATGCAAGAAGAATTTCATCAGTCATGAAACATTTGTACACAAGAATGGTAGAGCTATCTTTATACGGGAAAAATTCAGTGGACACCTTACCAGCTAAAGTCGTATGGATTTAGGGTTCCTAACCTTCTAATGTGGGTAGCAAATTTTGAAAACAATGAGCAAAGATGATTTACATCTACTCTTACTAGGGAAGATGTCTCCAGGTCCCAGTAGCATATCTGATATGACTGGGGAAGTTGAGGACAGAGTAGAATATCCAAATCAATGTAGTAATCCACCAGTAGAGCTCACAGTTTAGGGCAGTATGTACCTGTAATGCACAGAACGCAACCACCAAGAGCTGACCAAGCAGCACCACTGTTCTTTTTGAAGAAAAAATAGATATAAGCTGGATTGAGTGCCTTGATGACGCTGATATCATGCTTCACTAGATTGTAAATCCCAATGGAACCCAGAGAAAAGAACCACAGACCAAGTACCGGAGCAAACAGGAAACCCACCTTCCCTGTTCCAAACTGCTGTATGCTGAACAGCCCCACAAGGATTATGATTGAGACAACAACCACAGCATCTATAGACAAAACCAGTGAGATTATAGTGATTTTGGTCACAACATTCATTAGTTGTTGCATCTACAATAGCCAGAGAAAAGAATGCGGAAGTTGCCCAGAATTGCGTTGTGTGTATCTGTCTTGTAATACAAATGTAATGGATGGTTCATATTAACCCAGTGAGTAATGAATTCATGATAAAATAAGTTTCCTACTAACATGGATCCACTGCAATAGCATCAGGTTTGTATAAAACTTGTTATCCTTCCGTGCATTCTGGCCTGAACAAAACAAGCATCCCACAATCTATGCCTAGATTTCACAGACACGTGAGGATCTCTCTGACTACAATAACATTACATTGTGAAAAGAAAAAATAGGTAAAGTAGAACTTTAAGCACACCACACAAGGATATTTGAACCCATATAATATCTTCAGTTCTTTCCTGACACCAAACAGTAAAGTAGACCACACATGCATCTAGAGAAGTAAAAAAAAAAGAACAAAAAATACTTACTTGTACCAAACCAGGATATTTCACCTTGCAGACCGCTCACGGCCGACATCACTGCATGGCAGATGCCATAATAGTGAATTAGTGTCATTCCAGGCAATTGAAATTGATTCTATTTCACAAATAAAATAAAAATAACACTGAAATGGCTACAGGTTGATATAGGTTGATAGAACATTCCACCATAATTATTGAAACAAAGAACCAACGAACAAGTTCAAATGCCTTGTCCTCTGGTTTGTTAATGCATTTCAAAGTGCTTTTGGACTGAGAAAGCATTGAATTGATGCTTTTTTCATTCTGAAAGCGCTTTTGCAAACGTACCTGAAACACATTACCAAATACACAATTCTAAATTAAGGTTAAAGGGAAATCAACAGCAAAATATTTATATGGAGAGAATGATCAAGATGATGTTTCAAGTGAAAATAATTCCCCTTTTAAGGAAAGCTTCTGCCTTTTTAAGTATATACCCTATAGGGTTTGATTTCAACGAATCAGCACTCATGATTTATCCAATAGGTAACTGTAGCTGGTTCTTCACATAAATTCATCGAATTGGACTTTGATGATGTTACAACACCATGTGATCCTTAGTTAGTTGGAGAATGACACCATGCTTTATTAGTTGGATAAGGATTGTTAATAGTTCATAGGTAAATATTAGTTAGCACAAGAGATCAACACCTCTATAAATATCGTTGTAGAATTCCTGAAGAGAATAAGAATGAAATCAGTATAGTCTATTTTGTAGAAATTCTGTAGAATCCCTTTTCTCTCTTTCTCTCAATTCCTCTCTCCCTAAATCTTTCTTTCTATCAACAATCACTTTGTTAAGCCTAGTTCTTAACAGACGATAAATCCTTAAACTCCCACAGTTAATGTAGCATGTATTTCAGAGCTTTGTTCTCTGTTTTTTTTTAATTATTATTTTGACAATCAGGAGCTTATTTTCTAGGAGGTCGCTAACTTTGAATTTTGTTGGCGTTCCCCAAGAAAAACAGCATGGAATCGTCTACTGCTTAAAAAATCTCATAGCTAGTGACTGAGTTGCACCTTCACTATTGAATAATCTCCAGTTCTACATGGTGAATGGAAGATAGAAATCCACCAGTTGTAAGACCATATGATGTGAGCAGAAAATTCTCAAACACGGACTATGTTTTTATAGCACCTAGCTACCAGTCAATGACACAACACATCCATGTACCTGACATTGCGGGGGTAAGAATACCATCTCCTATGACCATGGAAGTTCCTGTCAGAACCAAAAGCAAAAGCAGTGTTTTCAAGGATGATCTTTTCTCCAAAGTTTCTTTTATCTTTAAAGCCCTCTCCAGTTCTGGTGTGGGCAATTTGAGCTTAAAACTTGAAATATTTTCATCAGCTGGCTGTCGATTTGGCAGCATATTAACCTTTGCATATCTGCAGATCAGTGAGTAGAGAGCAAATGTTCCTCCTACAATCAGAGTTATCGATGTATTAAACAATATATAGTCCATGAGATAACTAGCAATAAAGCAAGATGAAAAGTAATCAATTTGAAAAGATATCTCTTACCTTCCCCATTATCATTTGCTTTGAGCACTACAAAAACATATTTTGCTAATGGAATGAGAGAAATCGTGTAAATAACTAGTGACAATGCTCCCAAGATATCAACTTCTGACTTGATGGGCACCTTGCTGAAAACATCAGTAAAGACATAGAGAGGGCTTGTGCCCAGGTCACCATACACCACACCAAGTGTCTGAAAAGCCATTGCAAGAGTTTTCCAAACTGGAAGGTCCTAATATAGTAAAGTAATGGTTTAGTAATAGAAAACATCAGATCTCATTGACTCGTGAATTTTTTATTTCATTCTAGCAAACCACTTTTGCTGCTTGTCAAAGTGAGTAAGATTGGCTGATGAAGCAGACAAAATCTTTTTGAATGCCTAGCAGTTAAAGTTGGGACTGATATGAACTCCTAACTTTTCAGCTGCTTTTCTGCTGCGCTCTCTTTTCATGGATTCTAATCACGGCTAGAGGAAAGGTGCTGTTTATAGAATTCCTAACCCCCCTCAACCACCAAATGTTAGTTACGAAGAATCAAACCATGTCAAATTTTGGGTCAACCAGGCAACACTGAATGCTCTTCCCCACAATGGCCACTGATAAAAACCGTTCACATGCCCAGCTTACTCCAAAACGTAAAGCAATAGGTGGAATCATTGCAGAGAATAGCAACTATAATAATGGTGGAGTTTATCGATTCCCTACCTTCATCATTGGTCACAACTCACAAAATTCTCGTGAAAGTCAATTTTATAGCATTTTCCCCAAATTTACACAGTAGCATAACAACACGAGCTAGGAAACACAGATACATTTTGAGGGAAATGGATGATAGCCATGATAAAATTCAAAAGGAAAGAAAGAATGTAATTAGTAAATGGTGATGATTATATGATTATTAGTACCTTAGAGTGGTGGTGGTGAGCACCAGCAATCTCCATGGCTTCAACATCAAAAGAGTTAACTTTGTTGGGCTTCTTAACCAGCCTCCTCCTCATGGATCCAAACCCTTGTCTGCTATCGTTCTCATCAAGCAAAGACCAAGGAGGCGACTCTGAGTCCACTTCGCTACCATCCACCCACCTAGATTCATCAACACTACCACCATCAACAATGTTATGATTACTCCTGCCTACCAACCTCGCACTGCTCTCTTCAATCCGATCCTCATCTCCTTCCATATTCTGCAAACCCACTTCAAGAACAAAACCTACAGGTTCGGTCTTCACGTACAATGGCACCACCCCCTTTGTGGCTAATGTTCATCACAGACTGAAGCAGTCTGTAGCATTGATATTAGGTGATGTTGAGTACTGATTTTGCATTGCTACTGACAATAATTATTAATAGAAAGGGACAAAGAACTGAAGAAAACAAACCAATCACGAGTAAAAGACAAGAAGCAGAGTTATTTTCAGACATCGTCACCAGTAGAAAAGCATCCTTATGCAACGTAACGAACACACGTTTTCTTTTTTTAAAAAAAAATATATTAAAATTAATTTTTAAAATTTTTATTTTTAATATGAATTCAGGTTAAAAATTATTAAAAAATTATTAAATTAATATTTTTTTAAGTCAAACATTTTTAAAATAGTTTGGTATATACTTTTTAGTTGGTTTTTTTGAATGTGTTCCAGAATATGATAGAAATTAAGACTTGTATATATTTTTTTTTTTATAGATGGCAAAACTGAAGTCACTCAGGATTTACAATTAAAAAAATAATAATTAAAAAGCCTAAATAAATCAAGACATAATTTAGATTGTAGGCTGTAGATTGTAGCAGTAAAAATATTATTTATCCTTATTTGAAAAAGTCAAAACACATGGTCTTGGAATATAAAGTTATTTTCATTGGGATTTATTTATTATTGTCGTCTGGTTACCGATTAGAAAATCTTATAAAAATCTTAAACACATGGGAAAGGTGGATAGACTGTACAGGCCTGACTCCTCAATGTCACAAGAAATTGAGCGGCTGAAAGGCAAAGAGAAGAACTGACTCGCAAGTAAAAAGTCTCTCCAACCTGAGGCCAGACCTAAGTCGAGAGTGAAGAGTCGTGCTTTCTTGGAAGGAAAGAGAATTCCGAGCCACCTACCCTAGCCAATAAAAGATTCTTTCATCGAAAAGCTAACTGCTAACAGAGTTCCTTGCTTTCCAAGGGTGTCCATGAGAAAGAGGTATAAATTTTAAAAAAAAAATTTATAAATTATTTTGATATATTGATGTAAAAAGTAATTTTTAAAAAATAAAAAAAATTTATTTTAATATATTTTTAAACAAAAAGTATTTTAAACCGTTACCACAATTTCAAACACAATAACCAAGGCAAAGGGTTCTATATTTTTCACATAAACAGTGTAATAACTAATATATTCTTAGAAGTTAAAAAAAATTAAAACTTTTTGGTTTTTTTACCTTCAAATGCATAGTTAAATGATTGTGGTTTATCCTCTACATGGTGGTTTGACGCGTGTCAACAATAGATGTGTGGTTGATCTCCGGTGAATTCCCCTACTCCCTCTCTTTTCTCTTTTCACACCTTAGTTTTTGTGTTGGCCTTGCTAAAAATCAAATATGTCCTTCAATTATTGTTTATTTTAATTTTGGTTTTTATTCTTTTGACTGCTATTTACTTTGTTCTTAATGCTTTTTAAAGTTTTTTTATTTTCGATTTTGTCCCTGAATATTTTATTTCATTTAATTTTTTTATCCAATTTTATCATCATTCTTTTTATTGATTCTTTTTTAATCCCTTTCTTTTTTTATTTTTGTGTTAATTTCATCCCTAAACATTTTATTTCATTTAATATTTTTATTTAATTTTGGTCCTCATTATTTTTATTGCCATTTTTTTAATCCATTTTAGATTTATTTTATTTTCTAATTTAGTCCATGATTATTTTCTTTGATTTAGTTTTTATACTGGGATTGGTCTCATGACTCAAATCACTAATTTTAAAGATTATCTCGATTTAACACTGATTTATTTTCCAGATTATTTTTATTTTTTTGCAATTTTATCATTGGATATTGAGCCTTGTGCTTCATTACTAGTTAAACTTTCCTTCATGTGGGTTTATCTCAATTGCATATCCCTGATTGCGGGATAATAAAGCTAACTCGGGTTGCGGGTTGGGCTAACCCGAGTTTACACGGGTTTTTTTCGATCTTATTTTTAAATTGATATAACTTCATTCCTTTTTCTAGGTTTTTTTTCAAACAATTTAATTTTTTATCACAATCTCATGACGTGAATCAGGGGTTAGCCAAGTGAATCTGGGTTGACCCGAGTTTTTTCTTTGATGTTTTTTTTTATTGATGTTTTTTTTTCAATTTCATCATTTGACATTAATGTACCACTTGTTATTGCGACATAACCACACTTTTTTAAAAAGAATGATTTTTTCCCCTTCAAATCAATTTCTTTGATATTTGTTTTGATTTGTTGGTATCGAAATGAATTTTAAAATATATATAAAAAATTATTTTTATGCATTCCAAAAACAAATGCTTTGATAAGCAACTACTACCATAATATCAGACACTACCTAAATTATCGGGACTTAAGTTTAGTAATTACTTTTACTTTTCTTTCTATGAGGCTATTCTAATCTTATCTTGCAAGTTTCAGATGTTGAAGGAGCTATCATTCTTTATACTAGGAAACAAATTATCCGGCTCACGATGCACCGCAGACCACCTATCTAGTAATAGTTATATAAGAAGAGTGTGCGGTAATTATAAATTATTTTACAAGGAAAATTAAACGTTAAAAAATTATCATAAAAGGTTCTTTAAGCAAAACTAAAACAATAATTAAAACCACTTGAATAGAATTTCTTTAAATATGAAAAAAAAAAGGAGTAACGTAGGCAGCACAATTGAATAAAGATTCTCATAAAATGAACTTTATTTGGTCATTTCCATTTCAAGAGGAAACTTGTATATTTAATTTTTAACAGATGCTGAATTGGTATGGGATTAGGAAGCAAGTTCGAGCTTGATCGCAGGAGTTCACTTGGGCCAAAATGCGTTGACAGAAGAAGAGACCTATGGATTATGTTATCTCGAGACTGCTTGAAAAGAAATGCTTGCAGCATCTATTATGTTGGAGGGGAAGAAGTCCGAGGCGGCACCGATCTACTAGTTGTTCCCCAGCCAGTATTTAGCGAGAAATTAGGCTTTGCTTAACACAACCATCTCCAGTGAAGCTCTTTCCAGACACGATTTCTATTTTCTGTATTGTAATTCAGCTAAATCTAGCATTATAAATCTTTTATATTAGTTTTGACTTTTCAACTCAACAGGAGTTGTAAGGCCGAACTGTATATAAATTGTTTTTAGTTAAAATACCATTTTTTCTTTACCAACCTAACAAAAAAATATTTATTCAAATAAAATATTTTTTTCCGTGGAATTCCAACTCAATCATGTTGAGCTAGCAAATTAGAACTAGATTTATAGCTCACTCACTTGATCTCTCAGTTATTTCGTTGTATCAATTTTAAATTTGTTATTGTATTTTTGTTTCATTTTACTTATAGCATGGTGGGATTGTTCTTTTCCTAAATCAATAGAAATTATAGATGGGGACCAAGTTGTAAAATTTGCATTAGGAAATAGGAAGGCAAGGCAGGGCCCTAGAAAGGTTGGAGAGGAATCATTCTTGCGGTAGCCACTAGCCACCCACCACAAATGTGTAGGGAGACATGCAGAATCTGAACCAAAAGCTTTTTGATTGTCGCAACTCGCAAGTGTCAGGTAGTTTTTCTGCTGGACGAACGCAACCTCGACCCTCGTCAAGGCTTGATAAAATACCTGTTGCTGAAATTTGCGTACCTAGGGAAAGAAAGCCGCCAATGGACGGAAACTAGAGGCATATTTGGACAACCTTAGAGGCCTAGCAGCACTGTTCGATCTAATCGCATTGAACAAGCATAGCCCAAAAATACCTCGGTAATGAGCATTGAACTGAGGCTTAGGTCCACCTTTCCCTTTTTTTGTGTGTATTTTTTGCTCCTGTTGCATCGCATGGCTGAGCAGTGAGCATGGAACTGAGCATTCAAGCCGCCTAATGTGCGCCACGATTGCTACGAGAATTTCTAACTCAGCAGCACAGCTTGACACATGCCCCTACATGGTTCTCAGGGCATTTGGAACCAAAATTGCCGAAAATTATAAGTCCTGGTCCGTACTGAGAACATGCAAGGGAGTTTTGCCGCATACCTTTTCCTAAAATCTATCCATACACCAGCGCACGGTGTTTAATTTGCGGGCCTTGTGCATGTAAAAACATTTCTCTTACAGGCAGATCTGATTTCTACAAAAAGTCGAGAACCTCAAAGTATGTATAGTATCAAAGTCATAGGAAAAGTTATAATTGTAGGTTTTACGAGGCAAGCAGAAAAACCACATATCTATCAACTAAAAGGTCTACCTGATTGCTTTTGAAAATTTTCATAATCTCGATAATAATTTTAAGGTGGGTCTGACCCTTGAAATCCATAAAAAACAAAGTAATCAAGTTCTCTCAACTAAACCATTGCTGAGAACATAAATTTAAACTTCAACTTCTTCCACAGCTCATTGCCGAATAGACCTTTCGGGGAGGATGAAGACCAAACCCTTGACAACATCTTTAGCCTGCTCCTTCACTGATCTTCAACATTCTATCATTCAGCCCCTGAATCAATCACTTTCTTTGCAAAAGAAGGCAAACAGAAAGCCGCTGTATGCAACTGAAATTGGGAACAGGAGTAATTGTAAGAACAGAACTATAGTATTCAGTGAAACGAATTGGAAGAAACATGGGCTCATTTAAGAAAGGTAATTTGCTATAACGCCCCTCACCTCTGAGTTGTAGAATTTCAAAGGTTTTGATTTTCTTTGACTATCATCGACATCTATAGGATTAACTGGATGCTTGAAATCAACAGGGGGTCCCTCGGTAGAGCAAAGCATGAAACCAATCATCCCGCTGAAACAAAATAAATCCAAAAAAAATTAGAAACAAAGAATACATCATATCCACTTACCACCAAATAGCATTACGTCAAGGGCAACAAATAAATAAAAGACGTCTGATTCTGATAGTAAGGATCGGGCTGGGAAGATATGTTTAGATAAATGATAAGGGCCTTCAATTCTAAGAGTGAGGTCGCTGTTATATGTGCACATCAACAATGCTATAAGTGAGAGGGCAGGGGATAAGTACAGGCCTTGGGTAAGTAGGAACAGTAGTCCAAGCATAGTTGACAGAGCCTTTGAAGATCTGACGGCAGTTTGCCACAATATCCTCAATGATGTTCATGTGAAGCCATATACTTTCTGCCTGTGTGCTCACAACTCCTCCTGGACGGAGAGCCTTTGCTACTGACTCAAAAAAGGGCTTCTCAAAAAGCTCTTGAGCAGGACCTGAGTTATGGAAACATAATCGTTTGAAAGTTAAAAGGAATTCAGAGCTGAGCTACTAAATTAAAACAGACAATTGTCAAGTTCCCTCTTAACAAGTACAAATTTGCAGAGCTTGCAGTAGTGCTGTTACCTATTGGGTCGGAAGAATCTACTATGATTGCATCATAAGTACCTTCAGGAACAGCCTTTAAGAATGCAACTCCTGCAAGTTCAAAGAAATTCGACCAATAAATAAATTCACAAGATAAGACAAAAGGGGAACAAGAAAGCAGCAGTTCATACCATCACCGACACGGAGAGTCACTCGGGGATCCTCATACCCGATTGCTACGTCAGGGAAGAATTTTTTAGAAACCTGGAAGACAAAAAGGGAATAAGTTATAGTACAGAGACTGTTTCAAGGATACTTGAAAATTTGGGTCCTAAATGTTATAAAATTGAAATCGAAACGGAAAACTCAATCAGAAAATGTCATATCCACTTCTTTAATGAGATCAAACTCCATGCCAAAGTAACCATTAAAAATCTGGAAAAATAGCCTAAGTATGAAAGAGGCTTTAGGTGTCCTACTCACATCAACAACCATCTTATCTATTTCACATATGTCAATCTGCTCAACAGAAGAGTGCCGAGCCACTTCCCGTAGGACCCCACCATCTCCTCCACCAATAACCAAAACCTGATGAAGAAAAAAATGGAGTAAGAATTAGAAAGAAAAAAGAGAAACTAAATTTAGCACCATGCAATTATGTTAAATAATATTACCAAGGAAAAACACCGAAAAGAAGTCCTGTGAACATAAAACTAGATCAATCAGCTCAGCATCTTCCACCCCATATTCAACAGCATTGAAATGAATTTTTTATTCTAACTTCTATAGATTGGCACTTCTCGCAAGTCAAAATTCTTTTGATTTTCTCTTTCATCTATTAGTTTTAGATCCCATATCCTCTGGCTGTAGTTCTGAAATGCTCAATTAACATGCTTCCTGCTTTCTAAAAATTTCCACCACACCAAATTGTTGATATAGGCTCTAGGTAAAAATGGCAAAAAAAAAAGAAACAAACCATGTATTCCATTTCTGATGCCACCCATCCCATTAAACTAAATATGAGTATTTGAATGGCCCATTCCCTACTGACATATCCTATGCACAATGCATCAACTGCACATCAAAGGTGTAAGATTTAAACCAGGAATGAAATACTAACTAAAATGTGTCGTAATACATGCAACAACGCTCAAATGGCACTCAAGTATGCAAATGCATTTCCATTCGATTCTTTGATTCTATACCTTCTTTGGGTTTACAATTGAGCAAAGAGGAAGGTGAGTGATCATTTCTTGATATGCACATTCATCCCTCTCTGTTAGCTGAATCACCCCATCTAAAACTAGAACCTTTCCATATGTTGATGACTGCAAAAGAGCATCATGATGCATAATTCAGCATCAATATATGTTATAAGAAAAGTTTGGACATATAAAAAACAAAAAGATTAGCACATCTCCAGGGTATTAATTACCTGAAAGACCATGACATTCTGATAGTCAGACTTCCCTTGAAATAAGATCTTCTCTACTTTCAAGGAATGTGCTTCTCCTACAGGTTTCAAAAGTGAATCTCGTAAGAAGAAATAAAATCCAAAAACGTGGGATTGAGAAAGACTAGGGCCATGAACAAGAAAAGTTACGATGAAGTTGGCAAAGATAATGAGGCTTCAGATGTACATAACATTACATAGAAAAACACCAAATATAACAACATTAAAGTGCAGAACAGAGAATGGTGCGACAAATTAGCTGACATTCTAAATACTGCAAGGTATCCTTGCTCAATATTGCAGAAATAGCCTCAGTCGAGTGGCACAAGGACATTTCAAGGAAAACAGCACAAGAAATCATTTTGTAAATAAATGCAAAGCTTGTTCTTTTCTCAGTAATCCTATTTGTATCAAAATTCAAAACTCCCAAAACTTGAAAAAATACCATATTTTTAAGAATCATTCAGAGTAACATGAATGAAAATCAGATACATGCAAGAGGACAGAGCAGATACACGCCAATTCCCACCAATCAGGTACAAGCACCTAGACTAGTAAAAATGAAAGGGATTTTAATTAAGTCAGTGGTTAAGGGTGTAATAGAACATTAGATGGCATAAACATCAAAAAAGAAGTTCCCATTACAGGGAATAATCATATAAATTAAAAATAATTATGACGAAAAGAAAAAGAAAAGGTGCCCCTGGAGTGAAGCCATGAACAAGAACAGCCAAACGAATTGTAAATACTCGGAAAAAAAAGACCCCCAGGATTACCAGTTAAACCTAAACCGAAAAAAAAAATCTCACACAAACCAAACTGACTTAACAGCCCGAAATTGAAGTCCTCAGATAAAACATAATTTGCAATAAGACGTAACAAAAGAACACCCATGATTCTTATAGATTAACAGCTACGCAGAACAACATGAGTGTATCATCTTGTATTCCAAAGAAACAGAGGAGGTCTTTAACTTTTCAAGATGCATAGTGTTCTTGGTTGTAATCTAAAGAAAAGGAGGCGAAAAATGAAGGGGGGTTAGAGAAGAGAAATACCAGGCCACATTGGGCTAATCTCAGAGAACCAGCCAGGAATAACAGAGGAAATATAATCGCTACTGTTGGTCTCTGTCTCCATGGCTTCAGTGGCAGCAAAGGCCCCGTTCTCTTCATCTTCTCTTGGCCTCTTCACTGGCAAATCTCCAACAAAACTCTCTTCAGCCATACAGACTCTCTGAGAGTTTCTCTTGCTGAAGCACCTAAAACCCTCTCCTCCTCACAAAAAAAAAAAACTCAGGTACGTAGAAAAAGGAAAGAGGAGGAGGAGCACCCTGAGAGACAGATGATAGAGAGAGAGAGAGAGAGAGAGAGACACCCTCAAAAACCTAATGAAGAGGTATGCCCAAAGTTTACTACTTAAAAGGAATGGAAGGGAAGCCACATGCTCCTTTATTTATTTTCCCATATTCTTATACTTTTTTTTTTTTTTATGGGTGCATAATTGATTGATGCGTGGTAATTTATTTTATTAAATGGTGATATATATTTTAAAACCAACTTGAACATAAATTAAGATTAAATTTACTTATCAAATAATTGTAAGATTATATCTCCTATTTTAATATAATATATTTAAAGTATTTTAATAATATTCTTTATGATATTAAATATATTTTCAAGACTTAAATTTTTAATGTAGAAGGCTGCAACCTTCATTACTCTTGGTGCAGGAAGATTTTACTGGTGATCCTAAAATTCTAATAAATAAATAAAATATGTTTGATAGGTTGATGTTAAGAATAAATTTTAAAAATATTATTTTAATATATTTTTGAACAAAAATTATTTTAAAAAGCTAAAATTAAGATTTTTTTGTTTTTTTATATTTTCATATTATTTTAATATATTAATATTAAATTTAAATTTAAAAAATAAAAAAAAACACATTATTTTAATATATTTTTAAATAAAAATTCTTAAAAAAACCCACAACCACAACTATCAATCATCCAAAAAGTAAACCTTGATTCGGATGGCAATAATAATAATAATAATAATCACTGCTATACGTTGCATCGCAGAGAGAATCTGCTTATTAAAGACGCGTCCTTGTTTCTGGTTTCCCTTTTACTTTTTGTGAGCATAATATCTCCTTAAAATCAGAGACCTGATTGTTTATGATGTGAATCATAGCATGAAGGATGTGCTGCAGTAAATGATGGGGCTATCAATTAGGGTTCTGGGAACTTTGGGATGAGGTTTCCTCAACTTTTTCCTCCTTTTTCTTTTATCTGACGGTTTGATGAGGCATTTCACATGATTATCACCCACATGGTGTTTTTAGTCTTATATTTTTTTTTTTAATTTCTAAATCGTCCAGATTAATTGACTTTTATTATGATTTTCTCAATTAATTCATGTTTCTCAGTTTAAATATATTAAATACCAAGTGGTAAATAATTACAGGGTATTAGAGCTTTTTTATATCAGATAACAGTCAATAACTGGCCATGTGATGTGTTTTATCATGATAAGTACTAGAGGAACAACCCGGTTGGTTTTCCGGTGATACCCCATCCCTTTCTCCTTAAATTTATTCCGGTCTCTGGTCTATTATTTGGAGCCGTAGGATTGGATTTCTAGTGGTCTTGAGCCATTAGATTGATGAGATAAGCTCTATCCTATTCCTCCTCGCCTGTGTCGCAACTTCCAATCTTAACCATCCACCCCATCTCCCCGGCACCAGAAAATGGCCCTGCCTCTTCACCTTCTCGATCATGGAGAAATCATGGGAAGACCCTAGTCTTCTGACAACGGAAGGATGGTGGTCACCGAAGAAGAAGGGAATGATTACTTCAATAATGTGATACTTTAATGATTACATCACCTTCCTTCCCCGCCCTTTTTAAAACATGGGTGAACTTTTTAAGGTTGCGAGCGTGTTGTCGCAGTGTTGGACTTTATAGTAAGAAATGGACTGTGCAAAATTATTGGCTGTATAAGATTGAGATAATAGTACATTCTCTAAAGTTTTTATTTTATTTTATTTCAGTAGTTCAATTGTCACTTATTTAGATATTTATACCCCGTTTATGTTTAAAAAAGCACGTGAGAATCAAGTGCGCAAAAAATGTTAATATAATCCCTTGAATCATTGTTAATTATTTTGATTTACATCTCTTGAGAATTTATTATTATTAATATATTAAATCATATTTATTGAGAATATGAGAAAATCATGTGTAATGACCAAGATAATTGAAAAATAAAAAGTAAAATATTAAATCAAATTAAGAAATAAATAACTAGAATAAAAATCCTAAAAATTGGATAAGTAATTATATTTTTTCTTCTTGTTGGTTATATTATTCAAATTTATGAAACTGAATAAAAAATATATTATATTTTTCAAGTAATTCGTTAAATGACACTTTATCGATGCTATCCCACAAAAGACCTCACAATCCAGCAATAAAAGAAAGAATCAAATCAGGTGCAAGTCATTGCTTAAGTCTTTTATTGTATAAATAGAAAACACTCGCCTAAAAAGTTCAAGACTTGTCAACTTTCAAACCAAAATCTTTTTTTTTCTTTTATATATCTTCTTTAGGGTATTTATTCATGGTGTTTTATTTTGTCAATGTTTTGACTTTTTTTTTTGTTGTGCACGTGTTTTTCAGTGTTTTTTTTATGAGTTTTCTGGTGTAAATCAAAGCTAATTAATAATATTTTACCTAGGAGATTAGAAAAATAAATATCCAAGAGGTGCCCATCAAGTGGCCTCTATTAAAATTATTTTGATTCTTTATTTGATGTGCATATGATTTTTATGTGTTTTTTTTAACAGAATTATTAATAGAACCTAATAGAAAGGGTGTAAATCCAAATCTGTGGTCGTTGAACTATTGAAAAAAAAAATTGAAGAAATATATGAAGAAAATAGTTGCCTGTAATTTAATTTGGATATGGAGAAAGTTGTTTTTGTTAGAAAGAGATTCATGATGTTTTAAGGCAAGTGAAGAAGAGGAAAGTGTATTCCTTAATTAAGATGAGGAAAATATTTTGGTAGCAAAAAGGGTTTTTTTTTTTTTTTTTTTTTCCAGTTGACTGTAAACAATATTCCATTTACCAGCTTTCCTAAAATTCACTAAACATTTGAAAGTTTGGAAGATAGTTTTAGAAAACCATTTACATGAAACAAACATGGCCTGCAATCTATTTTCTGTTCGAAACTACGAAGATTAAGACTAATAACAAGATCAGCTTTGTGCCTATGCAAGTAAAAAGGTATTGCATGCTCTATCATGATTTTGACCGGAGGGAAAGACCTGTTTCCACTTTCTTAATTTCAAAGATGAGCATCCTCCACATCTTGAGGACAAAAATTTCAGCTTCATCATCTAATATAGCCTGAAGCATCTCCAACATTTGGGATGCCTTCACATGGTCTTGAGTACTCGACACGATGTAATCAACCAATGTGGTTTCTTCCTCTCCCAAAAACTCTGTAATCTTCTTTGATATCCAAGGTCTCATTCTCTCATGAAGCTCATGCTGTGAAGGTGCAGAACAAAACAACATGAGAACATTAAAAAGCATGAACTTCAGGCATGGTAGTAAAAAATGAGGGGACAAGAAGGGAAAGCAAATATTTGACACGATTTATTCCTAAGCAGTAAGAACTGTAAAAAGAGTTGCTTACCTTGTCATACATGGCCCAATTTATCTCATACGAGAATAGCTCCTCCTTGGTCTTTGGGATCATATCAATCAATTGCTTCGCATCCAAAAGCTTCCGTTTATCTGGTGTCTTGACTTTATCTAGCCCATGTTCTCGGTTTCGGTCCCTGTCCCATTCAAGAACCTTTTCTTTGTTATCATATCTGCTTCGATTAATGTCATCATCATTACGGTCCTTGTCCCGTTGGCTTGACCTATCATGAGAGCGTCTGCCTCTTTCTGCATCAGGCTTCTCCTCTTTTGGTGCAACATTTGATATTCGCTTTGCAAATTCTGCAGCAGCAACAAGATTTGGTGGCTGTGCTCCAGAAACAGCATGTTGGACAGCCTGCAACTCCTCATTTGAATAATCAATGGGAACCAGTGGCCTCATTTTTTTCTCCTTTTGTGCATCGCCATCCTCCTCTTCATGGAAAACAGATGGGACAGCAGCTCGTTTTCCAGAGCCAACTAAACCAAAGCCCAACTTTCTTGCAGGAACGCTACCACTCTGTCGCGTATCTGATTCAGCTATCAATGCCATGTTTGATTCATCACCGGCACCATTTTGTAAAATCCCATCACCTGTCATGCAAAGCATGCCATCCTCAAAAACATTGGAGAAGTTTCACATTTTTTCCATCAAGAGATGTCGGGGAACAACACACTAACATTAAAACAAAAAAAAACAAGAAACAAATACAGATAAAGAAAGTTTACCTGTGTGGTTTTCATTACCAGAAACACCTTCATAATCTTTTTCAACAGCCTTCTCTGTACTTTCAATACCAGGTCCTTCGGTCAGACCCCTCATATCACTTCCATTCGAGACATTTCCAGACAAGAGTTTCGATGGATCTCTCTGTTTCTCCTGAAGCTTTTCTTCCTCATCTCTCCTCTTGGTCTCAGCAATTTCTTCCTCTTCTTTGAGCCTCTCAGCCATGTCATCCTCCTTCTCCCGTAGCCTCTTCCTTCGCCTATCCTCTAAAAAACTTCTGTGCCACCTTTTTCTTGAATCATCATCTTCATCTTCCTCGTCATGAAGAATCTCCTTCCTTCGTTTGCGTTCTCTTTCTTTATCCCTCTCCTTCTCATACTGCCTCTGTTTCTCCTTCTCTCTCTCCCTATACTCCCAATCTTTGAGGCATTCTTCATACACACGCTCGGCCTCCTCAATCTTCCTTCTCTGCTCCCTCTCTTTCCTAACTCGCTCTCGTTCTGTTTCCCTTCCATATCTTTCAATTTCTCGTTCTTTTTCCCGTTTTAGATCTCGTTCTCTGTCTCTATCTCTGCTTCTCCTGTCATACCCTCTACTCCTATCGGGCGAGCTCGTTTCAGGCCTGTCCTGGTCATTTGCAGCTTTATTGCCACTAGTTGTCCCATCATCATTTTTACCATCAGCTGCATCTGCATAATCATAAACGTCAACAATTAATAGTTGAAGTTTGAAAAACTACCAATTAATAAAAGTAAACTGATGATGTATCATTGTAAGCACTCACGACTCCTCATTATGTCAGCATCAGTATTAACATCTCTCGATTTAGAAGGCAATTCCGAGTTTGGATTGACAGAACCATCTGCAGGTGCTTGTGAAGGTGGTGGAGGAGGAGGCAGAGGTTTGGTCTTTAACCTCTCTTCTATCATGCTAGTGAGCTTCTCCAGAGCCTCTCGATCACCTACCTTGTCCTCATCAGTCACAATACCAAAGTTAGCAAGGTCATGATTTTCTTTGTTCCCTTTGTCACTATCATTGCTTAAGACATTGATGGAGGATATGGGAGGTTCGCCCTTCTCACTATCAATGCCTGTTCTATCCTCCTTGTCAGCCCCTGCAGCTTGAGTCTCTTTGAAAATCTTCGAGTTTTCAGTTTTCTTTTCAACATACCGCTCCAGATATTCTTTAGTTGCTTGATCAACATTTAACTGTTAACCATGCAATAGAAAGGACAGCGATGAGATGCAAATGAATTAGTTAAAACAAATACAAAATAAAATGAAGAAAGACAACAGTTGATTAATGAAAAATCCACTACTTTTAATGAGTGATTCCTTGAAGCAGCCACGATATGCATGCTACACTGTGCTTTTATTTTCTAGGCCCTAAGCCCCTATTTCCCTTTGTCAAGAGTGCTTCAAAACTGACAAGGGTATTATACAGAATAAGTATTCCACGCATTAGGTTCAAATTCTGAATTTATGTTAAAAGGTGGTTGCAACCACTAATTATTTGCCTCTCCCAAATTAAATTTCTAATTTTATTTCAGATCTGGTAGAAAACTTTCCTTTTCTTTTTCCAATATTCGTTTTGGTCAAGCAAGGTTAAAACGAGTGAAGAATTTCTCAAGGATAAAAAAAATTACAAGAAAGGCAAACAATTAATTTTTACATCTTAACCTCATGAAATTCCAGTGAAATACTGCCTGCCAAATTAAATGCTGAAGATTTCAAGATTTAAGACCTCCTATTCACTTGCTAACCAGAGATTTTCTTACAATAAAACTCATTTACATGCCTGCCAAAGAACAGAAAAGTTCAATTGAAATTGATACCAAACATTGAAAGTTATTGCCATTCATCTCATAATCAATGGTGTTTCCAGAATTTCAAGAAAAAAAATGAGATCCCTACATACCATTAGTTCTTGCCTATCAATGTTAAATTTAGTCAGCAGTCGTAATGCTCGGAGAACCCCTTCGGCAGATTCAAATTCACAAAATCCAAAACCTCTAGGAGTTCCATTAGCAGGATCTTGAGGGCGTCTCCAACTCTTGACAGGTCCACACAACTTCAGAAAGTGAAAAACCATAGATTTTGTCAGAATGAAAACTTCAATAGTTTGACATAAACAAGGCTATTGGTAAAGCAAGAGGAAGCCTGATTGTGAAGCATAAATAGTGCAAGTGATAACATACCTGAAGGAGTGATGACATAAAATCATTTTCCACAGATGGTGCTATCTTGCCAACATAAACTGTGGTTTGTGGTTTCTCAGCTGGTGTCACAGAAGGAACTACTGGCCTGATAATTTGGGAGATAACTGGGCGAACACCAGGAATCCCAGGAACAAGGGGCCGAGGCACTGCTGGAACCACACTGAATGCTCCAGGAGGGCGTGGAAGAAATAAGGGGCGAACCATTGCTGGATACGGGGAGGGATAGCTAAGGATTCCTGCAAAAAATAAAAATAAACATCTACGTAGACACATCAGAGCAGGTCTACGAATGAAATACAGAATGAAATCATGGTTCTCACCATTAAGCATATGGGCAAAGAAGAATTTGAAAAGAATAATCAAGTGTTGTTACCACACAATAAAAGCATATTAGAGATGGCACCATAGGCATCAACTATCACCAGCTGAACAGATAACCTGAGGGAAACATAAAGAAAAATAGGATCGAGTTCATAAACATGGACTTGTGAAGTTGGCTTACCTCGTGCATCTGCTTGCAAGATAGTAGTCTTTTCAAATCATCCCATGCACCAAATGTGGGATTTTGACAAGCAGTAACATGAGTTTTGGAATATCTTGTGGGTACAAGGGAGGTAATAACACAGAAACTAGACTAGTAAAATATTTGCAATTTTAGTTTATCATCACTGTTAGTTGTTCAACGAAAGCAGGTAAACAACAAAAGAATAGCAAGAGAGAGGGGGAGAAAGAAAAGGATTGATGGTAAATCGGAAGAATTGTGATACCTTAGAACACAAGGCCAGGGAGCGTTCAGTTGTTAACATGTTCTGCTGCTGGCAATTCATAGACAGGCCCATGAAATGGAAAGAATCCTTACAATTACCAGAACTAAAATAAACATGACATGATTCAGAAGGATATGATGGTTCAAGATTATGTTAGTACTCTTCTTTAGTGAGCTCTAATAATACCGATTTTTTGGCTTTCACCTTGAATTTTTTTATTCCAGAGCAAAAAAGAAAAATCAAACAAAACCAGGCGAAATATGTGCATACCAAAAAAAGGAGTTGTAGAAGGTGATTGATGGTGTCTCGGTCTTAAAGAGCCTTCCAACTTTTCTCACCGTATTCAATCAAGACCACTGTAGGAGGAAAACATCCGGTCATCTATATCCCTTTTTGGAGGGTTTTGTTTTCTAAATTCCTCCACTACCCTCTTTTAACTGAACACACTCCCCGTGTATTTAATTCAAAACTCATCGTTATCATTCAGTAATTAAAATAGCACACAAATGAATTCAACAGGAAGAAAACAACAATATCTAATGATTAAACGATGACATGGACGGACAGACAGACGGACAGAAAGATTAAAAAAATAAAGAAAATAAAAAATTGGAAGAAGAGGAATAACCCACCAGGTGGCGGAGCGATGGTCCCTTGATAACCATTGGGGATGGGCGTGTAGGGTGGTCTCGGAGTCTGAAATCCTGGCTGAACCTGATACGGCGCCATCATGGGGGGGACGCCAACGCCAAAGCTATGGTTTTGATAAAATTGTGCAGCAACTGGACGGAATGAGGGAGGCTGCGAGTAGGAGGTGATCGACGGCGTTGGTGTGATTTTGGCACCGGGTTGGGATGTTGGGTTATCATTGTTATTATTATTAAGGGGTTCAGTTTTTAAGGAATTGGGGTCTGGAATGGCGGGAGAAGGAGCAGCAGATGAGGAAGGATCCTCCGCCATGGAGAGAGAGTGTCTGAGAGAGATCTGATCTGGCAATGATATGCGCTCCTAGCGTTGTTTGGTTTAATTTATTTAATTTAATATGGTGTGTGCCCTCATTTAATGAAGAGCCGAAGAGCATTTGTTTTTTTTCTTGCGACCTGCTTGCTTGTGGTCATTTCAATGGGAATCGTCGTAGATCCAACGGTTAGGATTTCATTTGTACGAGGTAATGTTTGGTTATGAGTTTTTTATATAAAAAAAAGTTTTAATTGACAATTATTTTATTTTATAAAAAAATTCAAATAATTAATTATAAATAAACCGCCTGGACTTTCCAAACATGTAGAATATTTTTTATTTGTGAGTGTAATAAATATTATTTTTAAAGTATTTTTTTGTTTAGAGATGTTTTTAAAAAGTATTTTTAGCTTTAAAAAATATTAAATTAATATTTTTTTTAGTATTTTATATGTTTTGATGTATTAATATTACAAATTAAAAAATATATATATTAATATATCTTAAAACAAAATTATCTTTAAAAAACAGAATGCATCAT
>Ga0307515_10007912_pt1 | contig 20874 bp, 16 predicted proteins | sample 17_EM_MG_FD_194513 | JGI IMG/M metagenome (GOLD analysis project Ga0307515, IMG submission 194513) | Populus trichocarpa ectomycorrhiza microbial communities from riparian zone in the Pacific Northwest, United States - 17_EM | ecosystem: Host-associated > Plants > Roots > Unclassified | place...
GTACCCGGACGCGATCACGGCGCGGCCCGACGCGCTGGTCGCCACCGGCCGCTCGGACTTCCCCAACCAGGTCAACAACGTCCTGGGCTTCCCGTACATCTTCCGCGGCGCGCTCGACTGCCGCGCGACCGGCGTGTCGGAGGCGATGAAGCTCGCCGCGGCCCGCGCGCTCGCCGAGCTGACCCGCGAGCCGGTGCCCGACTCGGTGATCATGGCCTACGGCGGCAAGTCGCTGAAGATGGGCCCGGACTACTTCATCCCCAAGCCGTTCGACCCGCGCGTGCTGTGGTGGGTCGCGCCCGCCGTCGCCAAGGCCGCGATGGACTCGGGCGTCGCGCGCATCACCTTCGATATCCCCGAGTACCGCGAGCGGCTGATCTCCAAGGGCTCCAACGCCGCGTACTCGATCATGCGCACGATCACCAAGGAGGCCCAGCGCGATCCGCGGCGCATCGTGTTCCCGCACGCGGCGAGCCCGCGGCTGCTGCGCGCGGTCCAGCAGATCGTCGACGTCGGCATCGCCCGGCCGGTGCTGCTCGGCCGCGCCGCCGAGCTCGAGAAGCTGTGCGCCGAGATGTCGCTCGACCTGATGAGCCGGGTCGAGGTCATCGATCCGCGGACCGCGCCGAGCCAGCGCTACGCCGAGCGGCTCTACGAGCTGCGCCAGCGCAAGGGTCTGACCGAGTACGCCGCCCAGGCGCTGATCACCAAGAGCGACTACTACGCCTCGATCATGGTCGAGCGCGGCGACGCCGACGGCATGGTCACCGGCCTCCGGCTCAACTACCCCGAGACCGTGCGCCCGCCGCTCGAGATCCTCGGGCTCCTGCCCGGCGCCAAGGTCGCCGTCGGCATGTACATGATCGTCCTGCAGAACTCGGTGAAGTTCTTCGGCGACACCGTGTTCAACATCTTCCCCGACGCCGAGACCCTCGCCGACATCACCGTGCAGATGGCCGACGCGGTCCAGGGCTTCGGCCTGACGCCGCGCATGGCGATGATCTCGTACTCCAACTTCGGCGCGGTCCGGCACCCGGACGTCACCCGCATCCACCGCGCGCTCGAGCTGGTCCGCGAACGCCGCCCCGACCTCGAGATCGACGGCGAGATGCAGCCCGAGATCGCGCTCGACCCGGCGCGCCGCCAGCAGTCCTACGGGTTCTCGAAGCTCACCCAGCCGGCCAACACGCTGGTGTTCAGCTCGCTGGCCTCGGGCAACGCCGCCTACCAGATCGCCCGGGCGATCGGCGGCGCCTCGGCGGTCGGCCCGATCCTGCTCGGGCTATCCAAGCCGGTCGCCGCGATGCAGAACGACGCCACCGTCGACGAGATCGTCAACATGACCTCGCACGTGGTGCTCAAGGCCCAGCAGCTGCAGCGCAGCAAGGTCCAGGCGTAGCCGGACGTCCCACTCGGCACCTCACGGGTTGCAGGACCTTGCCTCACGCGCCCGGCACATTCCGTCCCCCCGAGTGGCCGGAATGTGGATAGATCGTCGCGATGCGGCTCCTGGCGATCGTCGTAATCCTGACCACGGCGTGCGGCACACCGCCGCCGCCGGACACCGGCCAGCTCACCGTCGCCGCGAGCGCCCCGAGCGTCGCGCCCGGCCGCCAGGTGTTCTTCACGGCGACGGGCAGCGCCGGCTACGCCACCGGCACGACGTGGACGTCGAGCGATCCGTCGGTCCTGACCATCGTCGGCCGCGGTGACGGCACCGCGACGGCCACCGGCGTCGCGCCCGGCGAAGTGACGATCGCTGCGACCGCGGCCGGCGGCTCGGGAGCCGTCGCGTTCGAGGTCGCCGACCGCCGGGTCGTCGGTGTGGCCGTGACCGCCGGCGCGAGCGTGCCCGCCGGGCTCGACCTGGCGGCCACAGCGGTGGCGATGTTCGACGACGGCACGACCCGCGACGTGACCGGCCAGGCGGCGTGGACGTCGAGCGCCGACGGCGTCGCGACGGTCCGCGCCGGCTGGGTCACCGGCGCCGTCCCCGGGTCCGCGCGGATCTCGGCGAGCTTCGGCGGCCAGTCGGGCGCGGCGACGATCGCCGTGATCCCGGGCCTGCAATCGATCGCGGTCAGCGGCAGCGCCAGCGTGATCGCCGGCCGCGCGATCTACCTGACCGCGATGGCCGCGTTCGCCGACGGTTCGTCGCGCGACGTCAGCATGCGTGCGGCGTGGACTCTCGACGATCCGGGCCACGCGACGATCCGGCCGGGCGGGTTGGTGACCGGGCTCGCGCCGGCGAGCTTCCACGCCTCGGCAGCGATCGGCGGCTCGACCGGTGCGCTGTCCGTCACCGTGGCGCCCGCGGTGATGACCGGGCTGCGGATCGACCCGTTCGCGCCGCTCCCCGTGGCCGGCTCGACGCTGCAGATGACGGCGGTCGCCACGCTCAGCGACGGCACCGAGCGAGACGTGTCGGCGCAGGCGACGTGGAGCTCCTCGGACCCGACGACCGCGACGGTGTCGCCGGCCGGCCTGGTCACGACGCTCGCCAAGGGCTTCGTCGACATCCACGCCGACCTCGGCGCCTACACCAGCCAGGGCTACGTCCTCATCCCCCCGGGGCATCCGACGGCGCTCGAGGTCCGGCTGTTGTTCCCAGGGCAGCACCCGCGCCAGGAGCTGCAGGCGCTGGCGACGTTTCCCGACGGCTCGACCTGGGACCTCACCCACTACGCGGTGTGGGCGACGAGCGATCCGACGGTCCTGGAGGTGTCGAACGTGTACGAGCTGCGCGGGCTCGTCATGTCGATCGGCACGACGGCGGCGAGCGCGACGATCTCGGCCACGCTCGACGGGGTCACCGGCCAGACCCAGGTCCAGGTGCGGCCATGAATCGCCTGCTCCTCATCGCTATCATCGCGGCCTGTCACGGCGATCCGCAGATCAGCGCGCCGCCGCCGGCGGTCGCGACGCCCGAGCCCGCCGACGGCGCGCGCAGCGGCTCGCGGCTCAAGCTCGTGCTGTGGCAGAGCGGCGACGGCTTCACTGTGTGGACCGATCGGTTCTTCGATGCGCGGCTCGGCGACACCTGCCAGATCGTGCCGTGGACCGATGGCCGCACCTACTGCACGCCCGGGGCCGCGCTCCAGATCGACTCGCGCGGCACGTTCGACCCGACGTACCAACCCACGCCGAACCTGTTCGACGACGCGCCCGGCGGGTTCGTCGGATACACCGACGACCGCTGCACCGAGCCGGTGCTGGTAGCGACGGCGGCCCCGCCGCGGTTCGCGGCAACCTGGATCGACGATAGCTGCCCGGGGAGTCCCGCCATCCGTTCGCTGAAGATCGACCGGCTCTACCGGACCGGCGCCAGGCGCCCGCCGCCGGTCTGGCTGTACCGCTACGATCCGACCGAGAAGCTGTGCGCGGCGCTGACCCAGGACACCACCCAGGCGACGGTGTACACGGTCGCGGCCGAGCCCGCCCCCGCCGAGCTGGTCGCGATCTCGCAGCGCGCCGCCGCGGCGGATCGGATCACGACGACGTACCACGTCTCGGACGACGGCATGCAGTACCCGGCCGGGGCGCACGACGCCCGGTTCGACGCCGACTGCAAGTTCTCTCGCGCGCTCGACGGTACGTTGTCGTGCGTGCCGGTCGGCGCGGTGTCGGCGGCGTTCGGCGGCGCGAACGGCAGCGACATGGGGTGCGACCGGCCGGTCGCCACCGTCCCCGACCATTGCCCGCGGCCCCCGGCGATGTTCGATAACCCCGACGCACCGGGCGACTTCGATCCGCCCAGGTTCTTCCCGGTCGGCGAGCCCGCGACCCAGCTGTGCCCGCAGACCCCGCCGGCCGAGGCGACGAGCTACTTCCACCTCCGCGACCCGGTCCCGCTGGTCGGCGCGAGCGTCGAACGCGAGCACGTCGCCGATCGCCGGCTCGAGTTGCTCCATACCGTCGTCGGTGCGTGGACTGTCCGCCGCGACAACCACGGCCTGCACGACAACCAGTACGGCCTCGACTGCGAGCTTACCCAGACCGGCCCGAGGTCGGCGTACTGCAGCGTGCGGCCGTCCTGCGGCGGGTTCGTCGAGCTCTACCTCGAGCCCGGCTGCACCACCAAGGTGCGGCGGTTCGACAACACCGGCTGCGCCGAGCCGCCGCCTGCGCTCGACGATCGCCATACGATCCTCGCCGATCAGCGGCTGGAGGCCGAGACCTACAACATCGTCCAGACCGGCCCGTCGACATCCCGGTGCAAGGCCGCCGGGCGGCGCACGCTGTACGGCCTCGCGCCCGACCTGATCCCGCTCGATCGGTTCGAGCAGTTCACCGCCGTCGTCGATCCCGAGTGAGTCAGCGCCGTGCGGGCGATCTGTACCGAGGCTGGTCGCCTGGGGTCAGGCGCCTCAGGTCTCGCGCGACGAGAACGAGATCAGATTGCCGACCGGGTCGCGCACGATGATCTCGCGGGCGCCGTAGAACGTGGTGCGCTCGGGGACGACGAGCGGCCAGCCTGCCAGCGCCTTGCGGATCGGAGCGAGCTTGTCGCACTCGATGTAGAGCGCGGAGCGGAACCCGGTCGGATCTACCCCGGCGACGTCGGCGGCGACCGCGGCGTGGCTCTGCAGCATCAGCTCGAGCTCGCCGCGCTTCAGGATCACGAAGCCGAGCACGTCGCCGTGTGGGACCTCGACGGTGCGGGTGAATCCGAGCCGGTCGACGTAGAACGGCAGGCAGTCCTCGATCGAGACGACGAACAGGTTGGAGACGATGGAGTTCATGTCGCGATTCTGCGCCACGGGGCGCGGCGGGGATTGGAAAAATGGAACCCGCGCGATCAGCGCGGCTCGCCGAACAGGTGGGTCAGCACGATCGGCGGATCGGCGACGACGGCCGCCGGGGTCACACCGATCAGCGCGCGCAGCTCGTTGCACAGGTGGGCCTGATCGAAGTAGCCGAGCTCGACGGCGAGGCGCGCCAGATCGAGCCGCGCGGGAGCGCGGGCCCTGCCGCGGATCGCGGCCATGGTGCGCTGCATCCGCGCGATCCGCGCGAGCTGCTTGGGCGTGATGCCGACCTCGCGGCGAAACCCGCGCGCGAGGTACTGGCGGGTGACGCCGAGCGCGCCGGCGACGACGTCGACGCGCGCCGCGCCGGTCGACAGCAGGGCGACGGCGCGCGCCACCAGCGGATCGGGCGGCGCGGCGTCGGCGAGCCGACGGCGCAGCCACGCGACGAGGGCAGCGAGGCGGGCGTGCGATGTCACCGACAGCGGGATCTTCGCCGCCAGCAGGGGCGCGGCCGGGTGCGCGCGCGCGTCGACGATCCGGCCGGCGAGGTCGTCGGCGATGCCGAACTCGGCGAGCTCGGGGTTCTGGTCGGTCAGCTCGGCCAGCGCGCCGCGGGTGATCGCGGCGGCGGTACCGGGCTTGAAGCGGACCGCGACCAGCTCGGCCGGACCATCGGGGATCTCCGCCGCGCGGGTCATCGCCCCGACCAGCTCGGTCGCGCCGCGATCGGCGTGGACGATGACGTCGACGCAGCCGTCGGGCAGCACGCGGTGGATCCGGCCCGGGACGCCGCGCACGGTGGTCCGCAGCCACAGCCGATCGACGTACGGCGCGAGGTCACCGGGCGGTGCGATCTCGGTGTACGGCAGCTCGCCCGGGTCCGGCGCGCGCGGCATCCCGATCAGCATGTCACGGAACGGCGGTGGCGCGATCGGTCCTCTGGGACGGCCCTGCGGGCGGCTGCGACGCCCCCGGGCGACACGCCTGCGATGGCCAGCGCGACGGGGCGCGACGCGAGGCGCGCAGCTGGCCCCAGCGCGCGGTCAGCAGCCAACACCCCAAGGTGCTTGGGGCGCGGCGCGACCGCGACCTACGGTGGCGGTGGAGGCGACGATGACCAGGACAAGCAAACCATTGTGGATCGCGATCGCGGTGGCGGTGATGTTCGGCGCGCTCGGGGCCCGGGCCGCGGACGCCGGGCCCAGAGCCAAGGCAGAGGCGGCGCCCAGGGCCGAAGCAGGCAAGATACCGATCACCACGGCGTCCGAGGAGGCGCGCGCGCTGTACCGCCAGGGCCGCGACCTGCTCGAGAAGCTGCGGGTCACCGACGCCCGCAAGGAGTTCGGGGCCGCCGTCGCCAAGGACAAGGACTTCGCGCTCGGCTACCTCGGCCTCGCCGGCACGTCGCGATCGACCGAGGAGTTCTTCGGGGCGCTCGAGCGCGCGGTGGCGCTGGCCGACAAGGTGTCCGAGGCCGAGCAGCTGATGATCCGCGGCCTGCAGGCCGGGGCCACCGGCAAGCCGGGCCAGCAGAAGGAGCTCTACGGCCGCCTGGTCCAGCTCCATCCCAGGGACGAGCGCGCGCTGACGCTCCTGGCTTCGTTCCACTTCGGCCAGCAGGACTTCGGCAAGGCGGTCGAGCTCTACGGCAAGGCGGTCGCGATCAACCCGACCTTCACGTCGCCCTACAACCTGATGGGCTACTCCTACCGCGGGCTCGAGCGCTACGCCGAGGCCGAGAAGGCGTTCCAGAAGTACATCGAGCTGATCCCCGGCGACCCCAACCCGTACGACTCGTACGCCGAGCTGCTGATGAAGACCGGCCGGTTCGACGAGTCGATCAAGAGCTACGAGAAGGCGCTCGCGATCGACCCCAACTTCATCTCGGCGTACATCGGCATCGCCAACAACCACATGTTCAGCGGCCGCGGCGAGGACGCCCGCAAGGCGCTCGCCCGGCTGACCCGGGTCGCGCGCGACGACAACGAGCGCCGCCAGGCGCTGGCGTGGACCGCCGAGTCGTTCATCCACGAGGCGGCGTGGGACAAGGCGCTGGGCGAGATCGACCGGATGATCGCGCTGGCCGACCAGGCCAAGGACCTGGGCCAGAAGGCCAACGACCTCAACTTCAAGGGCAACACGCTGCTCGAGGCAGGACGCCCCGACGACGCGGCGGTCGCGTTCGCGGCCCAGGTCGTGGCCAGCGACGGGGCGAATACCCCCGCCGAGGTCAAGGAGGCGGCGCACCGCAACACACTGTACGACCAGGGCCGGGTCGCGCTCGCGCGGCACGACCTCGCCGCGGCCAAGGTTCGCGCCGCGAGCTACGCTCAGCAGGTCGCCGCCAAGCAGATCCCGTTCGAGATCCGCCAGCAGCACGAGCTCACCGGGCTGATCGCGCTGGCCGACGGCAAGCCCCGCGTCGCGGTGACCGAGCTCGCCCAGGCCAACCAGCAGGACCCGCGCGTGCTCTACCACCACGCGGCGGCGCTCGTCGCCGCGGGCGATGCCCAGAAGGCCCGGATCGCGATCCGCAAGGCGGCCGAGTTCAACGCGCTGTCGCTCAACTACGGCTACGTCCGCGCCAGGGCCCGCGCGCTGGCCAGGTCCTGATCGCGGGCGCAGTTGCGGCGCCGCTGGCTTGCGGCGCAAAGCCTGTTTCCCTATAGTCCGCCGCGACATGGCCACACACCTGCCCGTGATCGGTGGGCACGCGGAAGGATTCGCCAGGACCACGCGAACCGACGACTGGCGCACCGGCCCGGCGATCACGCTCATCGTGTTCCTGACGTTCGTCGTCTACACCACGTGGGCGGCGCTCCAGGGCAACCACTACTACGTCGATCCGTACCTGTCGCCGTTCTACTCGCCGGTGCTGTTCGCGGATCCGAGCGTCGCCGGCGCGGTGCCGGTCAGCCACGCGTGGTTCGGCGCGGTGCCGGCGTGGTGGCCGCGCAAGCTGATCTCGTTCTCGCCGGCGCTGCTGATCCTGGTGTTCCCCGGCAGCTTCCGGTTCACCTGCTACTACTACCGCAAGGCGTACTACCGCTCGTTCGCCGGCTCGCCGCCGGGCTGCGCGGTCGGGCCGCTCGCGGCCAAGCGCACGTACCGCGGCGAGACCTTCGCGCTGCTGTTCCAGAACCTGCACCGCTACGCGATGTACTTCGCGCTGGTGTTCATCATCCTGCTCGGCAAGGACGCGGTCGAGTCGTTCTGCCGCGACGGCAAGTTCGGCGTCGGGATCGGCAGCTTGATCCTCACGATCAACGTCGTCCTGATCGCCAGCTACACGTTCGGTTGCCACTCGTTCCGCCACCTGATCGGCGGCCGCAGGGACTGCATGTCGGACTGCGGCAAGTCGACGGTCGCGCTCGGCAGCTGGAAGGGGGCGACGTGGTTCAACGCGCGCCACATGCAGTTCGCGTGGGCGAGCCTGGTCTGGGTGATGGTCACCGACCTCTACGTTCGCCTGCTCTCGATGGGCGTGATCCGCGACTTCCACACCTGGTGAGTACGAATGCTCGATGTATCCGAGATCCAGACCATCGATCATGACGTGATGGTCGTCGGCGCAGGCGGCGCGGGGCTGCGCGCGGCGATCGAGTGCAGCGCCCACAAGCTCAGCACCGGCGTCATCTCCAAGAGCCTGCTCGGCAAGGCCCACACCGTGATGGCCGAGGGCGGGATGGCCGCGGCGATGGGCAACGTCGACGCGCGCGACAACTGGAAGGTCCACTTCCGCGACACGATGCGCGGCGGCAAGTTCCTCAACGTGTGGCGCATGGCCGAGCTCCACGCCCGGCAGGCGCCCGACCGGGTGCGCGAGCTCGAGGAGTGGGGCGCGGTGTTCGACCGCACCAAGGAGGGCCTGATCTCGCAGCGCAACTTCGGCGGCCACCGCTACCCGCGGCTGGCCCACGTCGGCGACCGCACGGGCCTCGAGCTGATCCGCTCGCTGCAGGACCACGGCGTCCACCAGGGCATCAGCTTCCACATGGAGTGCACCGCGCTCGAGCTGCTCAAGGACGGCGACCGGATCGCCGGCGTGCTCGCGTACTGGCGCGAGACCGGGCGGTTCGTGATCTTCCGCTGCAAGGCGGTGATCCTCGCGACCGGCGGCGGCGGCAAGGCCTGGCCGGTGACGTCGAACTCGTGGGAGTACACCGGCGACGGGATCGCGATGGCGTACGACGCCGGCGCCGAGCTCATGGACCTCGAGTTCACCCAGTTCCACCCGACCGGCATGGTGTGGCCGCTGTCGGTGCGCGGCATCCTGGTCACCGAGGGCGTGCGCGGCGACGGCGGGGTGCTCAAGAACAACAAGGGCGAGCGGTTCATGTTCAACTACATCTCCGAGCGCTTCGCGCCGGAGACCGCCGCCACGATCGAGGAGGGCGATCGCTGGCTCGCCGGCGACAAGACGGCGCGGCGGCCGCCCGAGCTGCTCACCCGCGACGAGGTCGCCCGCGCGATCACCGCCGAGGTCAAGGCCGGCCGGGGCTCGCCCCACGGCGGCGTGTTCCTCGACATCGCGTCGCGCCGCCCGGCCGACGTCATCAAGCGCAAGCTGCCGTCGATGTACCACCAGTTCAAGGAGCTGGCCGAGGTCGACATCACCAAGGAGCCGATGGAGGTCGGCCCCACCCTGCACTACTTCATGGGCGGCATCCGGGTCGACGCCGACAGCCAGGAGACCACGGTGCCGGGGCTGTTCGCGTGCGGCGAGTGCGGCGCGGGCATGCACGGCGCCAACCGGCTCGGCGGCAACTCGCTGTCCGATCTGATCGTGTTCGGCAAGCTCGCCGGCGACGGCGCCAAGCAGTACATCGCCAAGCTCGGCGCCGCGCCCCGCCCGCCCGACGAGCAGATCGCCTCCGCGGTCCGCCGCGCCACCGAGATCTTGAACCGCGAGACCGGCGCCAACCCGTACCTGCTGCACGACAAGCTGTGCGGCGTGATGAGCCGCGGCGTCGGCATCGTCCGCAAGCAGGACGAGCTCGAGCAGGCGCTGCGCGAGCTCGACGAGCTCAAGGCCGAGGCCGCCACGATGCGCGCGCCCGGCGCCAGCCAGTACAACCCGGGCTGGCACGAGGCGCTGTCGATGCGCTCGCTGCTGATCACGTCCGAGGCGGTGACCCGCGCGGCGCTGACCCGCGAGGAGAGCCGCGGCGCCCACACCCGGCTCGATCACCCCGGCGAGAGCCCGGAGTGGGTCCAGTACAACGTCATCATCAAGAAGGGCGCGGCCGGCATGGAGGTCGAGAAGCGCGCTCGGCCCGACGGCCCGGCCCACCTGGTCGCGATCGCCAACGCCAAGATCGAGGACCTCGAAGCCGGCAAGGTCGGCGGCGACGTCAAGTAGTAAGGAGCAGACGCGATGGCAAAGCGAGTCTTCAAGGTCTGGCGCGGCGACACCAAGGGCGGCGACTTCACGCGCTACGACATCGACGTCGATCCGGGCATGGTCGTGCTCGACGTCCTGCACCGGATCCAGGCCCAGCAGGCCAACGACCTCGCGTTGCGCTGGAACTGCAAGGCCGGCAAGTGCGGCTCGTGCTCGATGGAGATCAACGGCAAGCCGCGCCTGGCGTGCATGACCCGGATGAACAGCTTCGCCGAGGACGCGACCATCACCTGCCAGCCGCTCAAGGCGTTCCCGGTGATGAAGGACCTGGTCACCGACGTGTCGTGGAACTACGAGCAGAACAAGAAGATCCCGAAGTTCAAGCCGCGGCCGCGCGACGCCGACGGGGCCTACCGGATGTACCAGGAGGACGTCGACCGGGTGCAGGAGTTCCGCAAGTGCATCGAGTGCTACCTGTGCCAGGACGTGTGCCACGTGCTGCGCGACCGCGACCAGCCGGCGCAGCGCGCCAAGGCCGGCGGGTCCACCCGGGGCGCGTTCGTCGGGCCGCGGTTCATGATCCGGCTCGCCAGCCTCGAGATGCACCCGCTCGACACCGACGACCGGATCCCCGAGATCCAGCAGGAGTTCGGCTCGGGGATGTGCAACATCACGCGGTGCTGCACCGAGGTCTGCCCCGAGCAGATCGGGATCACCGACAACGGCATCATCCCGCTCAAGGAGCGCGTGGTCGATCGGTTCTACGATCCGATCGCGATCATCGGCCGCAAGCTGTTCGGGATCCGGGCGCGCACCAAGGCCCGCGACACCAAGGATCCGGCCTGAACCGGCGGCGCGGGGGTAAGCTCGGGCCATGAGCACGTTCCCGCTCAAGAAGATCAGCGCCGACGGCATCCCCCACGCGATGGACAAGGCCGAGCGCTACCGGCTGCTCAACGACCCGGTCCAGGCCGAGAGCATCTGCCACGACGTGCTGGCGGTCGACGCCGACAACCAGGAGGCGCTGCGCTGCCTGATCCTGTCGCTCACCGACCAGTTCGGCGCGCACGGCGCGGCCCACACCGCGCGGGAGGCGCGCACCTACATCGTCAAGCTGTCAGACGAGTACGAGCGCGCCTACTACAGCGGCCTGGTCCACGAGCGCGAGACCCGGGCCTACCTGCATCGCAAGAACGTGGTGAGGTCCGCGGCTTACGATGGGTTCCGCCACGCCATGGAGTGGTACGAGCGCGCCGAGGCGCTCAGGCCGCCGGGCAACGTCGACGCCGTGCTGCGCTGGAACAGCTGCGTCCGCGCGATCGAGCGCGAGCGGCTGTCGCCGGCCGCCGACGAAGCCCGCGAATTGCCGCTGGAATAACCGGCGGATCCCCGCCGCCAGCCGGCCGGCCGCGCGGTTGCTAAACAGCCGCGGCTCCGCGTAGGCTAGCCAGGTGATCGACGACGAGACCGGCGCGACGACCGAGCAGATCGATCGTCAGGCGCCGTTTGGCGACCGGGTGTTGCTCGTGATCGACGGCGCCGCGCTCCAGGTCATGCCGCTGCCCGGGGCCGGCACGCTGACCATCGGCCGGGCGAGCCGGTGCGACGTGGTGATCGACTCCGGATCGGTGTCGCGCCACCACGCCAACCTGGCGATCAACGCCGACATCGAGATCGAGGACGTCGGGAGCTCGAACGGTACGTTCGTTGACCGCGCCCGGCTGCCGCCCCACCACCCGGTCCGGCTCACCGTCGGTGTGCCGTTCCTGGTCGGCGCGGTCACCCTGATGGTCCAGGCCCGCACCGCGGGAAGCCGCGCGGCCGCGACCCGGTCGAGCGTGCTGGCGGCGCTCGAGCAGTCGGCGTCGCGGATCGCGATCGGCCGGCTCAGCGTGATCGTGATCGGCGAGACCGGCGTCGGCAAGGAGCGGTTCGCCGAGCGGATCCACGAGATGTCGACCCGCCGCACCGCGTCGTTCGTCCGGATCAACTGCAGCGCGATCAGCGAGTCGGTGCTCGAGGCCGAGCTGTTCGGCAGCGAGCAGCTCGGCAAGCCCGGCCAGCTCGAGCTCGCCGACGGCGGCACCGCGTTCCTGTCCGACGTCGATCAGCTGCCCGCGGCGCTGCAGCACAAGCTGTTGCGCGCGGTCGAGGACGCCGCGGTCCGCCGGGTCGACGCGACCCGGGCCCGGCCGATCGACGTGCGCTACGTCGCCTCGACCTCGAAGGACCTGGCGAGCGAGATCGACGACGGCCGGTTCCGCCGCGACCTGTACTTCCGGCTCGCCGGCGCGCCGATCTCGATCCCGCCGCTGCGCGACCGCCGCGACGAGATCCTGCCGCTCGCCGAGGAGTTCGTGGCATCGGCGGCGTCGCCGCTGGGCCGGTCGTTCGCGCTGTCCGAGGACGCCAAGCAGTGGCTCGGCGCCCACGACTGGCCCGGCAACATCCGCGAGCTGCGCAACGCCTGCGAGCGCGCGGTGCTGCTCGCCACCGGCACGCTGATCGAGCGCCACCACCTGACCACGATCGACGACCCGACCAAGCGCCCGCCCAACCAGCGGATGCGCAGCTCGGCGACGATCCCGCCGCCGCCCGGGATCCGCGCGCCGAGCGCGGCCGACATGCCGACCCAGGTCCGCGCCACCGTCGCCGAGCTCGAGAAGCAGCGCATCCTCGAGGCGCTCGAGCGCTGCGCCGGCAATCAGACCCGCGCCGCCGAGATGCTCGGGATCTCGCGCCGCACGCTGATCAACCGGCTCGACGAGTACGGCATCGCCCGGCCGCGCAAGCGCGAGGACTGAGACCGAGACATTGTCGCGGTGATCAGGCGCCGCCGGAGCCAAGCCGAACTGAGCCGCGCGACGCGACGCGCGGTCGCCAGTCGTGAATGATCCGACCGGCTTTGCCGGTCCATCGGGCGGCGGGAAGCCCCCAGGATCGACGCTGCGCGGCATGCGGGCGACGCGCGAGACGAGTTGACAGCGCGGCGGCCGGTGACTACCGGGGAAGCCATGAACTCGTGGTTGCGCGTGCTCGGCCTGCGCGTGGCGTTGCTGTCCGGGCTCGTCGCCACGGCGTGCGCGGCCCCCGCCGCGGCTGGCAAGCCCGACCTGCCGTTCGTGCTGCTCGACGCGTTCGACCAGGCGTTCGCGCTGGTCTACGACGCGGCCGAGCGCCAGGTCGCCGAGCTCGAGGCCGCGCGACCGGCGCCCGCGCCGCACGACGTGTTCGGAATCCTGCGCCGGCTCGAGTGCCAGCTCGCCGCGGCGTGTGACGCCGCGAGCACCCAGCTCGACGTCGAGCTCGCGGTCGCGCCGTCGCTGTCCCCGGAGCGTCGGTGCGCCGTGCTCGGCTGCATCGAGCGCCACCTGCGCGAGGCCCGCCGCGGGCTCGACCGGGCCTCGGATCCGGAGGAGCGCGCCGAGTACGACGCGACCTGCGAGCGGCTGCGCGAGGTCCGCCGCCTGGTGTGATGCCCGGGACCGCGCCCGGGACCGTGCCCGGAACCGACAGTGACCGCGTCAGCAGAGCAGGCCGCTGCACACTCCCGCATCGGTCTTCGATGCAGGCACCCCGCCGCGCACGTCTAGCAGCTCGGACGGGGTGAGCTGGGCAAGCTGCGCGATGGTCTCGGTGGTCAGTGCAAGCCGGCGGCGATTCGGTACATCTGTTCGCTTCATGGGTAGCTCCTGGTGATGGTGATACGGCGCTAGCAGCCGTGACTGCACGGGGCGGCGCCGCTGCAGCCTCCCGGGTCGGGTTTCGACGCCGCCGGCAACCCGCCGCGCACGTCGACCAGCTCGGACACGGTGAGCTGCGTGAGCTCGGCGATGGTCTCCGCGGTCAGCGCAAGCCGGCGGCGATTCCGTACGTCAGTTCGCTTCATGGGACTCCTGAAGAGGGTGAGTGGCCTCGTGCGTTCCATGTCGCCGGGACATCGCGGACGACGACGGCGCCGCGGCGGTCGGTGGTCACGAACAGCTTGCCGTCGGGCGAGAACGCGACGCCGAGGACGTCGTTGTCGTGATCGCGAGTGTAGGCCCAGGCATCGCGGGGGACGGAATATAGCCAGGTCCCGCCGTCCGCGCAGGCAAATCCCAGGGTCTCGCCATCCGACGTGTAGGCGAGGTCGCGGACCGCCGCGGGGATGTCCCGCCAGTGGAACCGGCGCGCCGCGCCGAGCGGCACGACCACGACGTGACCGGACGGCGCGCGGCCGGCCTCGGACGCGATCACGAGATCGCGGCCCAGCGGATCGAACCGGATCTGGCCGATCGTGCCATCGGTCTTGATCGCGTCGACGATTCGCCACCCGGAGGTCTCGTAGATCGCGACCGTGCCGGCGGCCGTGCCGGCCGCCAGGTAGCGACCGTCGGGCGACGCGCGCAGCGCGGTCACCGCCGCGCCATCGGCGTCGCGCAGCTTCCGGGTCTTGCCATCCGGAGCGACGTCCCAGATCGAGCCCGCCACGTCCTTGATCACCATGTGGTCGTTGTGCGACAGCACCTCGATCCCGGTCAGCGGGGCGTCGTGGTGAAACAGCTCGGCGACGTCGTCGCCGCCCGGCGACCACACCAGCAGCCTGCCGTCCTCGCCGACCGAGGCGACGCGGCGGCCGCCCTCGATGTAGTCGGCGTCCTGGACCACGCTGCCGTGAGCGGACAGCTCCCGGAGCTGAGCCCCGTCGCGGGTGCGCCAGGTCCGCAGGGTGCGGTCGTAGCTCATGCTCACGATCGAGGCGCCGTCGGGTGCGGCGCGGACCTCGAGGACCACGCCACCGTGCCCGCGGAGCTCGGTCACCGCGCCGTCCGCCGGGTCGATGCGCCTCACCAGGTCGTCCACCCCGCCGGTGAAGAACGCCTTGCCGTCGGGGGCGAACGCGAGCCCGAAGATCGCGTCGGGAGCCTGCAGCACCACGCGCGCCGCCGCGCTCGGTGGATCCCACACCCGCACCGTGCCGTTGACGTCGCCGATCAGGACGTGCGCGAACTCCGGGGTCGGGGCTGCCACGTACGACGGCTGCCCGGCGGTCCCCTCGTAGTGCGTCAGCAGCCGGGTCGCGGTGTCGTAGATGTACGCCGTGTTCGACTCGTCGGTCACCACCACGTAGCGCCCCGTGGCGTCCGGCGCGACGTCGGCCAGGCCGCGCGTCGCGAACGTGTCGATGATGGTCAGGCCGTGCCGCGCCGGATCGTGGCGCGCGACCCCGGCGGTCTTCTCCTGGCAAGAGAACGCGAGCCGGTCGGTGCGCGGAATCAGCCGCGCGTACCGGACCTGCCCGTGACACAGCGATGTCTCGCCCAGGACGCCGAGATCGGGGCCGAGCAGCACGACCCGGCCGTCGCCGGTGCCGGCGGCGACGAGCGCCGGACCGGCATCGAACGAGGTGACGTCGGGCAGCGCGCGCGTGTCCGCCGCGCCTCCCGCCGCATCCAGCGCGATCGCGCGGATCACCGCTCGATCTTGCACGACCAGCCGCGACGAGGTCATGAACCGGACCTTGACGGCGCCGGGAACCACCGCGCGATGGATCGCCCGGACGTCCGGCGCGCCCGGCGCGCCCGGCGCGCCCGGAACGATCGACCAGACCTCGAGCGCACCGCGGTCGTCCAGCACCGCCAGCCGCGAGCCGTCGGGCGAGAACCGCATCGCGGCCGGGTTGATCGCGCTGATCCGCCGGGTCGTCCTCGCGCGCACGTCCAGCACCGCGATCCCGTTGGGCGACGTGGCGTAGGCCACCAGCCGCGTCGACGGGGCGTAGACCACGGTCACCGCGGTGGACGCGTCGCTGGCGAGCGTGGTCGAGATGCCATCCCGGGTCAACCGGATGTGCCGGTCCTCGCCGAGCGAGACGATCGCGCCGTCCGGATCGGCGACCGCGAACCAGATCGTGTCGGTGTGGGGCGCGAGCACGGCGCGCGCGACGCCGCGGCCCTCGGCCTCGGCGAGCAGCCGGCGGCGGCGCAGCGCGTCGCTGCCGCGATAGCCCGAGAGCGCGGCCACCGCCGCGGTGGGATCGGTGTGGAGCAAGAGCTCGGCGTGCTCGAGGATCAGGGCGCTGTTCGCGACCTCGGCGCGCTCGCGCGCGGCGTCGGCGCGATCTCGCTCGATCGCGATGTTCCAGACGAACACCACGGCCGCCATCGCGACCACGGCGAGCGCGGCGGCGAGCGACAGCGCGAGCCCGCGGTGCCGGCGGATCCAGCGCGCGAGCGTCGCCAGGACCGAGTAGTGCCGGGCGGCGATCCGCGCGCCCGAGGTGAACGCCTTCAGATCGCTGGCCAGCGCGCCGGCATCGGCGTAGCGCCCGGCAGGCTCCGGATCGAGCGCCTTGTGGATGATCGCGGCGAGATCGCGGTCGATGCCGGCGCGACGCAGCTCGCGGCGGCGCTCGTCCGCGTCGCGCGGCGGCCTGCCCAGCGCGCACAGCTCCCACAGCATGGCGCCGATCGCGAAGACATCCGCGCGCTGGTCGACGTGCTCGCCGCGTTCCTGCTCGGGCGCCATGTACGCCGGGGTCCCCAGCACGCTGCCGGTCGTGGTGAGCTCGCTATCGTGCGCGACCCGGGACAGCCCATTTTCGATCGCGGGCTCGTCGGCGGCGGTCAGGTCCTTCGCGAGGCCCCAGTCGATGACCACGGTCTCGCCGAAGTCGCCGACGATGACGTTCGCCGGCTTGAGATCGCGGTGGATGATGTTGCGGCCGTGCGCGTAGGCGATGGCGTCGGCGACCGCGATGACGTGGTGGAGCAAGCCGATCCGGTCGGCGACCGCGGGCCGCTCCGCGATCAGCTCGCGCAGCGGCCGGCCCGAGACCAGCTTCATGGCATAGAACGCCGTGCCGTCCGGCCAGCGCCCGGCCTCGTGGACCGGGACGATGCTCGGGTGCTCGAGGCGCGCGGTGATCAGCGCCTCGCGCAGGAACCGGACCTCGTCCATGCGGCCGCGCGAGATCAGCTCCTTGATCGCGACGTCGCGGCCGAGCTCGCGATCGTGGGCGCGCGACACCCGGCCGAGGCCGCCGCGGCCGTGCTCTCCGAGCACCAGGTAGCGATCGGGATCGCGGAGCTGCGAGGGCGCGAGCGGCCTGAGCTCGGCGGGCCGACCATCGGCGGCTCGATCGTCCAGGATCGAGTCGCGGGTGAGCGTCGCGCCGCCGGCGGCGGGGCCGGCCGGCTGGGTCGAACGCTGATCGTCGCGGTGCTCCCCCAAGATCGCCTCCACCATATGCGGGACGCGGTTCGCCCGCCAGCGCCGTCCTGGCCGCGAACGCCGGGTCGCGGCAAGATCCGGCACCCCCGGGGGAATCCGCCATGCGCGGCGGTCACTGCGGGAGGGTGATCGTCACGCTGACGCCGCCCTCGAGGCGGTTGGCGAGCGAGACCCGCCCGCCGTGGGCCTCGGCGATCTCGCGGACCAGCGCGAGGCCAAGGCCGGTGCCGCCGCGCTTGGTCGAGTAGAACGGCAACAGCGCGTTCGACAGCACCGCGGCGTTCATCCCGCTGCCTCGGTCGCTGACCTCGACCGCGACCGCGCCGGGCAGCCGGCGGACGCGGAGGTGGATGTCGGCGGCCGGCGAGCCGGACTCGTGGGCGTTGTTCAGCAAGTTGACCAGCGCCTGCTCGAGCTGGCCCGGATCGAACCGCGCGCGGACCTCGGGCAGCGGGCCGTCGATCTGGAACGCGATCTGGCTGCGCAGCCGGTCGACCAGCTCGGGCCACGCCGTCGGCTCGAGCCGCGGCGACGGGAGCTTGGCGAACCGAGCGTAGCCCTGGATGAACTGCTCGAGGTGGCGAGCCCGCTCGGCGATCGTGGTGAAGACTTTCTCGAGCTGGTCGTACTTGCCACGCTTGACGAGCTCGCCGCCGGAGTGGGCGAGCGAGGCGACCGGCGCCAGCGAGTTGTTGAGCTCGTGGCTGATCACCCGGATCACCTTCTTCCAGGTCCGGACCTCCTGGCGGCGGAGCTCGACGGTGACGTGGCGCAGCACCAACAGCTCGTGGGGCCGGCCGTTGAGCCGGAACCCGCTGCGCGCCAGGTAATAGATCTCCTCCTCGTCGTCGCGCTCGACCACGAACAGACCGTCGCCACCGCGCTCGATCGCCTCGCGCAGCGGCTCGGGCGCGGCCTCGAGCAAGGCCTCCAGCCGCTGGCCCTCGAGCCGCAGGCCACCGCCCAGCAGCTTGCGCGCGGCGAGGTTGCCGTAGACGATCCGACCGACCGGATCGCACAGCAGCATCGCCACCGGCGTGTTCTGCACCATGGTGTCGAGCAACAGCTCTCGGTGGATCAGCCCCTCGCGCTGACCGCGCAGCACGTCGCCGAGCGCGTTGTGCGCCGCCACCACGTCGCCGAGCTCGTCGTGGTGCGGCCACGCCAGGCTGAACGCGAAGTCGCCATCGCGATAGCTCGACACCGTGCCCGCGAGCGCGCGGAACATCGCCAGCACCGGCGCGAGCACGCGGCCGATCGCCCACAGCGCCACGGGCACGACGACCAGGATCGCGATCCCGGCCGCGAGCACCGGATCGTCGAGCCAGCGATCCAGCGCCAGGGCGAGCGCCGCGCCGGCGATGACCAGCGCGCTCGCCACGAGCGACAGCCGTCCGACCAGCGAGCTGCGGCGCCGAGGCGCCCGGCGCACCCGCGACGCAGCCCGGGCACCGGCAGCACCAGCACCGGCAGCACCAGCACCGGCAGCACCGGCAGCACCGGCACCGGCAGCACCGGCCACGCCATCAGCAGCACCGGCACCGACAGCACCGGCACCGGCAGCACCGGCCATGCCATCAGCAGCACCGGCACCGGCAGCACCGGCCACGCCATCGGCAGCACCGGCACCGGCAGCACCGGCCACGCTATCGGCACCGGCAGCCGCAGCGGCCCCAGCCGCGGCGGCATCGGCCTCGAGCGACGGCTCGACGGTGGGATCGTCAGGTGGGGCGGTCATTCGCGGGGGATGTTCAGCTTGTCCATCCGCCGGTACAGCGCCTGCCGGCTCAAGCCGAGGTCGGCCGCGGCCTGCGCGATCACCCCACCGGTCCGGGCCAGCGCGGCCTCGATCGTGGGCCGATCGATCTCGTCGTCGGCTGGCGGCCGGGCGCCCGGCAGCGCCAGGTCTGCCGCGGTGATCTCGGCGCCGGCGGCTAGCAGCTGGGCGCGCGACAGCGCGTTCTTGAGCTCGCGCACGTTGCCCGGCCAGCTGTGGTTGCGCAGCGCGTCGCGCGCGTCGCCCGACAGCCGCTTGCCGGCGGCGAGGAAGTGCCGGGCGAGCGGCAGGATGTCGTCGATGCGCTCGGCCAGCGGCGGAACCCGGATCTCGATCGTGTTGAGCCGGTAGTACAGGTCCTCGCGGAACGTGCCGGCGCGGATCATCGCCGCGAGGTCGGCGTTGGTCGCGCTGATCACCCGGACCTTGACCTGACGCTCGCGGTTGGAGCCGAGCCGCTCGAACCGGCCGGTCTCGAGCACGCGCAGCAGCTTCATCTGGCCGTTCGCCGACAGATTGCCGATCTCGTCGAGGAACACCGTGCCGCCGTCGGCGGACTCGAACTTGCCCTCGCGGGCGCGGCTCGCCCCGGTGTACGCGCCGATCTCGGCGCCGAACAGCTCGGCCTCGAGCAGCTCGCTCGGCAGCCCGCCGCAGTTGAGGATCACGAACGGCCCGGCGGCCACCGCCGAGTTGGCCTGCACGATCTCGGCGATCTTCTCCTTGCCGGCGCCGTTGGGGCCGGTGATCAGGACCGGGACGTCGGCGCGCGCGACCTGGCAGGCCAGCGCGATCACCCGCTCGGTCGCAGGATCGGCGAACACCGCGCCGCGCAGGTCGTAGCGCTGCTCGAGCTCGGTGCGCCGCCGGTTCTCGCCGGCGCGGCGGCGGGACAGCTCGCGTCGGGTCTCGGACAGCTCGAGCAGGTTGTGGACCGCGGTGAGCAGCTTGTTGTCGTCCCACGGCTTGGCCAGGTAGTCCGCCGCGCCGGCCTTGACCAGCTCGACCGCCGACGACAGCTGGGTCCACGCGGTCATCAGGATCACCGGCATGTCGGGGAGCCGGGCGCGGATCGCGCGGAACAGCGCGGCGCCGTCCTCCCCCGAGGTCGTGTCGGCGCGGAAGTTCATGTCCTGGATCACCACGTCGACCGGCTCGCGCTCGAGGATCGCCAGGCCGGCCGCGGGCGAGGTCGCGCTCACCGTGCGCAGGTCGCGCAGCGAGAACAGCACCTCGAGGGCCGTGGCGACGGCCGGGTTATCGTCGATCACCAGGACGGTGGGCATCGCACCGGATCCAGCCTACACGCTGCGGGTCGCGATCGCAGGCGCGATCAGCGAGGCGCGCAGCGCGGGGCCGAGCACCGCGATCTGGCCCAGGAGCCACAGCACCGCAGCGCCGATCGGCAGGAACTCGCCGGGCAGGCGCGCGACCTGGTACTTCTGCATCAGCCACAGGTTGATCGCGTAGGCCAGCGCCATGCCAAGCACGATCCCGACGCTGGCCAGGATGAAGTTCTCGAGCTGGAAGTAGCGCAGGATGTCGCCGCGGGTGGCGCCGAGCGCGCGCCGGATGCCGATCTGCCGGGTCCGCTGCTGGACCCAGAAGCTGGCGAGCCCGACGACACCGAGCGCCGTGATGATCAGCAGCGCGAGCGAGACCCCGACCAGGAGGTACGCCATCGCGCGGTCCTGGCGGAAGTACTCGGCGCGGATCTGCGGGAACCCGCGGCGCTTCACGATGATCCGGCCGTGATCGACCTTCTCGAGCACCGGGTCGACCGCGGC
>Ga0307515_10007913_pt1 | contig 20871 bp, 18 predicted proteins | sample 17_EM_MG_FD_194513 | JGI IMG/M metagenome (GOLD analysis project Ga0307515, IMG submission 194513) | Populus trichocarpa ectomycorrhiza microbial communities from riparian zone in the Pacific Northwest, United States - 17_EM | ecosystem: Host-associated > Plants > Roots > Unclassified | place...
TGGCAGAGGCGCTGGCACAGCTGGACACCGAGCAGGCCAGCAGCTACCAGGGTCGACCGGGTGCACGCGTGCGCGATGCAGCCGAGTTCGAACGCATGCGGGCTTATCTGCACGCGCACTACGAGGGCGCGGTCGCGCGCCACCACTTCGAGATGTCGCCGGGCGTGGTGGTCGACTGCGTCGACGAGTTGACCCAACCGGGCGCGCGCCGACAGGGCCTGACACGTGCCGACTGGGTCAGCCGCCCCAGCCGGCTGCCCGTCGACCCAGGCGCCGTGGACGCAGCGGGAATGCCCGCGCTCGACCAGACGCCGCGCGACTCCGGCATCTTCCTGAACCGCCACGCGCCCGAGCGCGACACCGATGGCCAACTCATGGCCTGCGCGCGCGGCACGATCCCGATGAAGCGCCTGAGCCTGCAGCGCCTGGCCGCCTTCGAAACGCTGGGGCACTTCCGCCACAAGCGCGGCTTGCCCGGCAGCGGCGGCCTGCCGGGTGACGAAGGCGCGCACCCCGAGGCAATCGTCCACGAATACGCCCATGCCTACGGCTGGGCCAGCAACTTCGGCGCCGAGTCTTACTTCAACGTCTGGAAGGCCGCCACCGAGCTGTCCAGCGAGTTCTCGCTGTCGCAGCTGTGGATCACCGACGGCAAGGGCCAAGAGACTGTCGAAGCCGGCTGGCAGGTCTATCGCCAGCGCCACCCGACGTCGTACCCGTCAGACCCGCACCTGTTCATCTACTCGACGCAGGACGGCTACAACAACACCGGCTGCTACGACCTCGACTGCGCCGACTTCGTACAGACCAACAGCAGTGTCGTCATCGGCGGCAGGCTGTCGAACCAGAGCCAGATCAATGGCTCGCAGTACACCACCCGCATCATGGTGCACAAGGACGGTGTCAACGGCCACTGGTGGATCGCCGTCAACGGCGTGTACGCCGGCTACTACCCGCGCAACCTGTACGACAGCGCCGGGATCATCAACCAGGCGGCCAACATCGACTTCGGCGGCGAGATCATCAACTCGTGGCCGGGCGGTCGCCACACCGGCACCGACATGGGCAGCGGCTACAAGCCTTCGTCGGGCTTTGGCTACGCGGCCTACCAGCGTTCGATCCGCTACATCAACACCAGCAATGTCTTCAGCAAGCCCAGCCTGACGGCCTCGCGCACCAAGGCCGCTTGCTACGACATCAGCACGCCGGCGTTCGACAGTGGCAGCTGGCAGACCTTCTTCTACTTCGGTGGCGGGGGCTACGGCACGGGCTGCTGAAGCCTGCGGCGGCCGACTCTGGCCGCCAGGAGATCGGTACCCTGCCCCCTAGCTCGAGGCGCCGATCTCCCCCATCTGGGTGTCCCGTCGGTGTCCGGTCTTGACCCCGTGGCTCCGTATTTGTGAGGGAGGCCGCTGACTATGTGTTGGCGGCTCTCGAAGCCTCATTCATTCAGGGAGCCTTTTACATGAACACCCCGTATTCCCACGCACTGCCGCGCCGTCTTCTGCTGGCCGGCTTGATCGCCGCGACTTTGCCGATGGTGGCTCAGGCCGCCACCCCGACGCTGGCCGACTCGCTGGCGCAAATGGACGCCGAACAGATCGGCAACTTCATCGGCCGGCCCGGTGCCCGCGTGCGTGACAACGCCCAGTTCGAACGCATGAAAACCTACCTGCGCTCGCACTACCAGGGCGTGGTCGCCAACCACCACTTCGAAATGTCGCCGGGTGAGGTGTTCGACTGCGTCGACGCACTGACGCAGCCTGGCGCACGCCGCCATGGCTTGACCGCCGCCAACTGGGTCAGCAAGCCCAGCATGCGGCCAACCGAGTCGATGGACGAAGCGAGTGACGCCGACCAGGAACGGGGCGCGCAGGAACGCCACCAGCGCGACCCTGGCATCTTCTTGTCGCCGGCGCGCGGCGAGGTTGATGCCGAAGGCCAAGCCAAGAGCTGCGCCAAGGGCACGATCCCGATGAAGCGCCTGACGCTGCCCAAGCTGGCGGCCTTCGAGACGCTCGAGCACTTCCGCCACAAGCGCGGCCGGCCCGGCACCAGCGGCCTGCCGGGGCAGCAAGGCGGCGACATGCAGGTCCAGGCCAGCGTGCACGAATACGCCCATGCCTACGATTACGTGAGCAACTGGGGCGCGGAGTCGACGCTGAATATCTGGAAGTCGTTCGTCGAGCTGGGTTCGGAGTTCTCGCTGTCGCAGATCTGGGTCACCGGCGGCAGCCCCGTCGAGACCATCGAGGCCGGTTGGCAGGTCTACCCGAACCGGCAGTCATCGCACGAGTACGACGCGCACCTGTTCATCTACTCGACCCAGGACGGCTACGCCAACACCGGCTGCTACGACCTGACCTGCGACGACTTCGTCCAGACCAACAGCGATGTCGCCATCGGCGGCTACTACACCAACCACAGCCAGGTCAACGGCACCCAGTACGCCCAGAAGATCCTGATCTACAAGGACGGCACGCTGGGCCACTGGTGGATCAAAGTAGGCGACGTCTACGCCGGCTACTACCCGCGCACGCTCTACGACACCAGCGGCATCCGCAACCAGGCGGCCAAGGCCGACTTCGGCGGCGAGATCGTCAACAGCTGGCCCGGCGGTCGCCATACCAAGACCGACATGGGCAGCGGCTACAAGCCGGCGTCCGGCTCGGGCTATGCGGCCTACCAACGCACCATCCGCTATGTCAACACCAGCAATTACTACGCCACGCCGAGCCTGACCGAGTCGCGCACCAAGTCGGCCTGCTATGACATCGATGTCAGCACCAGCACCGGCACGTGGAAGACCTACTTCTACTTCGGTGGCGAGGGCTACGGCACCGGTTGCCCCTGAGCCTCTTTTCGGGTCGATGCAGATCGGCCCTCATCGCGTCCCCGGCAGACGGGCCTCTTGCGGCCCGGTTGCCGGGGACGCTGCGCTATACGAACCGAACAGCTCTACACCCACCGGTTGTTGGTCAGGCGCACCAGCATCTGCTCGCGAATCTGCCGGTACAGCAGTGGCAGCTCACCCATCACGGCATGCACGAACGCTGTCGCGGCATCGGCGCGGCGCTGCTTGTCCGGCTCTTCGGCCAGTTCCTGGTCCAGCTGGGTCCAACGTTCCAGCTGCCTGGCTTCGAAGGGCTCGCGCAGGCTCTGCAGAAGGGGCAGCGCGGTCTGGAACTCGAGCCGCATCAGGTTGTCGACAAAGTCGATGCACCAGCGCGCCGAGGCTTCGCTGAATTGCTCGGGGTCATGCGTGCTGAAGCTCTCGTGCACGCTGCTCGTGGCCAACGGGATCGGCACCCAGGTGCTCACCAGCGGGTTGTCGAGCGCCACCCAGTAAACGCCGGCGATGTCGTCCGGGCGGTCGCGGCGCAGTTGGCAGATCGACGTGTAATGGCCGAAGTGGCGCGCCACCGGCCGCCTCGGCGTGAGCTTCAGCAGACGCCGCAACTCAGGACCCGGGAACGGCGTGGCCAGCGGGCTCTTGCCCAGTTGGCCCTTCTCGTCCATCACATACCAGGCTGGTTGTTCCGTCATGTCGTACACCGTGCCCTCGAGCGCTGACCGGTGAAACGCGATCAGGTCCTCGCGCGCCAATCGCCTCTCCGGCTTGACCGACACCGGGTAGATGTCCAGCGACTCCACCTCCTGGCCGTAAGCGTCGATCGTGCGCCAGCTCTGCCCGTCCTCCAGGCGACGCTGCGGCCAGGCCCGCAACTTCGAAGCCACGTCACTGTAGAAGGCCCACAGCCGCCCGGTGGCCCACTCTCGCGGAATCGGGCAGTAGGCTTCGCGCCAGTTGAATCGCTTGTCATGGTCGTCGGGCCGGGCCCACCCGCGCGCCTGGGCAAAGCTGCGCAGGTGCGAGCAGGCCAGCACGTTGTCGTGATCGTCGACGTCGAGCTCGGCCAACACGCTCCAGTTGGCGGCGATGAGCACATGGTCATCGGGGATGCGGCGAGCCGCCCACACGCCGCCCGGCTCACCGCTGTCCCGCTTCCAACCCCGCCCCACGCCGACGACCTCGAAGACCCACAGCTCGTGCGGGTCGGCGGCCACCAGCAGCTCGCTGCCCTCGCCGCAACTGCTCAGGAAGCCGTGGCGTTCCATCAACTCGCCGACCAGCACCACCGCATCGCGCGCGCGCCGGCACCGCTGCAGCGCGAAGACCATCGCCTGCTCGATGGTCATGATCTGCTCGCCTTCGCCGCGCGGGCACTGCAGCTCCGGTCGCTGGCTGGTCGTGCTTTCGGCCAGGGCCAGCTGGTGCTCGTTGATGTGCGAGTAGGCCGAGTGGAAGTAGGCGTGGGTGCGCGCGGCTTGCTCGATGTGGCCGATCACCTCACCGTGGTCTTGCAAGTCCGCACTGCGGATCTCCTGCAGGCCCCAATGCACCGCGGCGAGCGCGCCAGGCACATGGTCCTGCGCAGGTACCTTGCGAATCCGGGAGTCCGGCCCGGTGTCCGAATGGGACAGCCAAGTCGAGCCGTCGGCGCTGGCCTGCGGGCCAACGGCAATGACAGTACACATGCTGGGTCGGTCTCGTGGTGGGAAAGGCTGTGATGCTAGTCGTCGCTCAAAGCCCCGGACTGCCTTACTCGGTGAGGAACATCTCCGGCGCCGTGCCGGTGACGATGTCAGGTTCCACGCGCTCCGGGGTCGCGATCGGCGTGTCGAAGCTGGCGCCTTGCGACTGCGCAGCCAACATGGCAGCGCCCAGCGCGCCAGCGTCGTCGTCGCTGCATCGATCCACGGCCTGCCCCAGCATCGAAGCCAGCAGTTGCATGAACCGTCTGTGCTGCGAGCCTTCACCCAGCACCAGGACGCCGTCGGGCGGGCACAGACGCCGTGCCTGCAGCGCCGACAGGTGGCGCGCGTGTTGCGCGATCACGGCATCCACCTCGGCACGTGCCAGATGCGAGCGCCCGTGATGACGGGTCGGGCCGAGAAGGCTCGCCTCGGTACAGCCCAGCATGTAGAGCCACAGATCGGCCTGGCCTGCCAGGCCCGACGGCACGATAGCGGCGACATCGGGCTTCGGCTCGCGCGCCGGTGCGACCATCGCGTTCACGCCACCGGCGCCGAACACCGCAACCTGCTGGCCACGCCGCACGGCGCCGAACGCGACCATGGCGGCCCACAGGTCGATCGTGCCAGTGGCCACCGGCACCCCCACGGGCAAGCCGCACTCCGAGGCCTGCATCGGGCGCAAGCGGCCGATCGCCGTGCCGCCGGGCACCAGCGCCGGCAGCGCGCGTTCTCCGAGTTCGCTCAACGCGGCCACCTCCAAGGCCAAGGCAGACCAATGCCCAGTCGCCAGCGACAGCAGCCCCGCGGCGCCCGCAGCGCTGGCATCGGTGGCCATCTCGCCGCAGAGCAGGTAGGCCACGTAATCTTTGGCAAAGAGCAGGTGGCGAAGCTCGGTGAGATCCAGTTCACCGGCAGACAGCAGCTCGGCGGCGATCAACGCCGGCTGCCCCGCCCACGGCCTGCAGCCCACTTCGTTGAACAACAGCTCGCCATAGCGCGCCGCCTGCGTTCTGGCCCGCAGGGCCGCGCGTTGGTCCGTCGAGGCCACGGCTCGCCCTCTGAGGAGCCAGCCCTTGGCGTCGAGCGCATACAGGCCCGCACCATGGCCCGTGCAGCCAATGGCGCGCACCCGGCCCGCACGTACACCGAGCTGCCTTGACACAGCCTGCAGCGCGAATGTCAGCAGGTGACGGATGGCCACCCCGGTCAGCTCGCACGCACCGTCTGGTCGGTTCTGATACGGCAACGCCTCGCAGGCCGAGGCGAGCGTCGCGCCCGAGCCAGACTCCAAGGCCACCGCCTTGAGCCCGGTGCCACCCAGGTCAATGCCAATGAAGATGTCCGACACGACGCGCTACAGCCCGTACGGCTCCACGGGCGAGCGACCCAAGAGGTGAACCGGAGGTGTCGACATGACGATCCGCTAGGATTCAAACGTTTCCATCGACGCGCATTTCACAGCCGCGCGCCCGGCGGCGACAAGCGACGAATATTTGCGTCACCCATTAGCCCAGCTCATCCGCGGCGGACATGCGACGCCATCTGCACCACCTCAACAGCCTGCGCTTCTTTGAAGTCGCCGCGCGTCGACTGTCGTTCACCGAGGCCGCCGCCGAGTTGTGCGTGACGCAGGCGGCCGTCAGTCACCAGGTGCGTTCACTCGAGCAGGCTCTGGGCCAGCCGCTGTTCGAGCGGAGCCAACGTCAGGTGCGCCTGCTGCCGGCGGGCGAGCGCCTGCTTGCCGAGCTGAGCGGCAGCTTCGGTCGCATCGATGCCCTGCTCGACCAACTCAAGCATGGCCAGACACCGACAAGCAGCCTGCGGCTGGCCGTCACGCCCACCTTCTCGAGCCGCTGGCTGATCCCCCGGCTGCCGCGATTCCGGAGTCGCCACCCCGACATCGAGCTGCACCTGCACCACGACACGAGCTCCAATCTGCGAGCCAAGGGGCAGCTCGAAGCGGCCGTGCTGTGGTCGCGCGGGCGCCCGGGTGGCCCGCGCATGCTGGCGCAGCCTTTGTTCGGCACGGCGCTCAGCCCGGTTTGCGCCCCCGGCCTGATCCGCGCGGAGCAGCCGCTGGACAGCCCGGCCGCGGTGCGCCACTACCCGCTGCTGCACGAAGACAGCTTTGCCGACTGGGAACGCTGGGTCGATCACGCCGGCATCCCTGACCTGCCGGTGCGCAGGGGCCAGCTGATCGACGACAGCAATGCCCTGCTGCAGGCCGCTGCCGCCGGCCACGGCCTGGCCCTCGGGCACCTGGCCCTGATCGGCGAGGATCTTCGCAGCGGCCAACTGCTGCAGCCCTTCGCGCTCAGCATCCCGGCTCGTGGCGCCTACTGGCTCGTCTGCAGTCTGCAGATGGCCGACCAGCCCTCTTGGCATGCGCTGCGTGATTTCTTGCGGGAAGAGCTCGGCGACACGGGTGACGCCGCCGAGGCGACAGCGCCCTGATTCCTGCGGACGCCGAGCCCGGCCTCGGGACGCAGATGCCTTGTCGATCCGGCCCTATGGCCCGGCGCCTTGATCCACAGGTTCGATCGTCGGAAAGCCGACCCGCTCCATCGTCCCGATGTGGCGGTTCAGCAGGCTCGTCGCCCGATCGGCATCGCCGGCTTTCAAGGCGTCGATGATCAGCTGGTGGTCGTGGTTCGAACGCGGCCGCCAACCTTTCGTCCGCCCAGCGGCAAAGACGACGCGCGAGTTCGCCAGTTGCAGGTGGTCGAGCATCTGCAGCAAGCGCGGCATGCGGCATGGCGCCACCAGCGCGCGATGGAATTCGCGATTGGCCGCGTCCCAGGCTTCGAGCGAATCCGCACCGTTGCATTGAAGTTGCGCCGCCTCCAGCACCGCGATGTCTTGCTCGGTCATCTGCGTCGCCGCGCTTCTTAGCGCCAGACCTTCGAGCGCCGTGCGGATCTCCACCGTCTCCCGTATCGACGCCAGGTCCAGCGGCGCGACGCGCACACCGCGCCGCGGCAGCATGACAACCAACCCCTGGGCTTGCAGCCGCTGAAACGCTTCGCGCACCGGCACATGGCTGGAGTCGAACTCTTGCGCGACCTGGTCCTGCCGCAGCGCGCTGTCCGCCGCGATCTCGCCGCAAACGATGCGGTCGCGCAAGGCAAGCGCTATGTGTTCCGCGGTGCTGGCGCGCGGCTTCCTGGGCAGTCCCATTTGTAGATTATCTAGCTCGATCAAACAGCTAACTTCATTGATCATGAGCATAGACTCGATCGCACTGTTCACGCAGTTGAACGCCACGCCAAGTTATCTATTCTTTTCGGAGCGCGTGTTTTCAAGCCTCAGGAGATCGAATTGACATCGACCGACCGCACGGCGCTGCACGCGCCGACCTCCATTCCGACATCAACACCAACACCGAAGCGCTGGAGCGCGGCTGAGATCACCGCGCTGTTCGAGCAGCCGTTGATGGACTTGCTGCACCAGGCGCAGCAGGTGCACCGACAGCACTTCGACGCGAACGAGATCCAGGTCTCTGCGCTGCTGTCGATCAAGACCGGCGGCTGCGCCGAGGACTGCGGCTACTGCTCCCAATCGAGCCATCACGCAACCGCCGTCAAGGCGACGAAGCTCATGTCGGTGGCTGATGTGGTGGAAGCCGCGCAGGCCGCCAAAGACAACGGCGCCACACGCTTCTGCATGGGCGCGGCATGGCGGAGCCCGAAAGACCGTGACATGCCGAACCTGGCTGAGATGGTGGGTGCGGTACGCGCGCTGGGCCTGGAGACCTGCATCACGCTGGGCATGCTGAGCGCCGCTCAGGCACAAGAGCTCAAGCAAGCCGGGCTGGACTACTACAACCACAACCTGGACACCTCACGCGATTTCTACCCGCGCATCATCAGCACCCACAGCTACGACAACCGACTCGACACGATCGACCGTGTGCGCGAGGCCGGCATCCGCGTCTGCTGTGGCGGCATCCTCGGCATGGGAGAGAGCCGCGCACAGCGCGTGGCCCTGATCGAGCAACTGGCCGGGCTGGATCCGGCACCGGAGTCGGTGCCGATCAACCAGCTGATTCCGATCGAAGGCACGCCACTCGAAGCGGCCGAGCCGCTGGACCCTTTCGAGTTCGTGCGCACGGTCGCGGTGGCGCGGATCACGATGCCCACCTCGCGCGTTCGCCTGTCTGCCGGCCGCGAGAAGATGGACGATGCGCTGCAAGCCCTGTGCTTCATGGCCGGCGCCAACTCCATCTTCTGCGGCAGCCGCCTGCTGACAGCCGGCAACCCGGACACCGAGCGAGACCGGTTGCTGTTCGACCGGCTCGGTCTCAAAGCGCAAGCCATCGCGGCGGTGCACGCCTGATGCGCATCGACTACTTAGCCGACCATCCGGACTGGATGTCCACAGTCGCTGCCTGGCATCACGAAGCCTTCGGCCATCTCGCGCCAGACAAGACCTTGCATGATCGACTGCTCACGCTGCAGACCACGGTGCAGCGCGAGACGCTTCCGCTGTGCCTGGTGGCGCATTCGGGCGACGGCAGCCTGTGGGGCTGTGCCAGCGTGGTTCGCCGCACGCTCACGCACGACCACCTGGGCCCGTGGCTCTCAGCCGTCTACGTCGCACCGGCCCACCGCGGCCGAGGCATCGCTTCGGCCTTGGCCGAGCGCGCCACCGCCGAGTGCGCTCGACTCGGTTTTCCCGAGCTGTTCCTCTTCACACCGCACAACGAAGCGCTCTACCGCCGCCTGGGCTGGCTGGCCTTCGATCGTGCGCTGCTTCGCGACACCCCGGCAGTGGTCATGAAGCGCCGGGTCCAGTGGCGTTGAGGTGCGCGGCGACCATCACCAGATGAGGAAGGGGCGCCGCGGCGCCGAACGCTTGGCGGTCTCGCGTTACCTCCATGCAAACGGCAGGGCTCGAATTCGTTACCGCGGCGTGCAAGCCGAAGACTGCGTCTCCAGCCCTCCGTCGCCGAGTGATACGCTGCGCCAACACAGGGAAGCTATCGAATGTCGCAATACGTCAATGCCCAACCGATCCGCAAGCATGTCGTCACCCTTGCGGACGGCGGGACGGTCATGGTGACACTTCTCCAGGGCACTGGCGCCGACTCCGCAGGCAGGTGCATTCACCGCGTGACGACGGACGCGGTCGGGCGCCTGCGGTCGGACATCGTTTACTTCTATGACGGCACAGTGAAGATGGCGGAAATCGAAGCGGACTTCTCTTTGCTGATTGGACGCGGCCTCGTGTCAATGAATCAGCTACATCACACCGAATCAATGCTCAATCGCGGGCCAAAGACGCCGAGGCGAGGCTAGACCCCTTCCAGGGACCGCTGTCAGACTGGATCTTGAACTCACGGTCCCGGCCAGTGACACCCCAGCCGCCCACCTTGAGCGGCTGGGTGTAGATCATGGTGGTGGCAACGCCGGCATGACCCAGTAGATCCTGAACAGTCCGAACAAGGGCGTGCCCGGGACAGGCACGCCCTGGTGGCGATCAGGGCTTTGGCAAGGCGTCCAGATAGGCCCGGTGCTGGGTCGAGAACTCGAATGCGTTGTAGCGGTCCCAGTTGATCGACCAGGTCATCAGGCCGTTGAGGCTCAGCGAGTGCGTGCGCGGGCCATAACTGCCGCACTGCTTGAGCTGCGTCAGGCAGTCGAAGGCCGCTTGCACGTCCGCCACGCTGGTGAACCCGCCTCCGGCATTGCCACTGGCCGGCAGGCCGATGGACACCTGGTCGGGCCGCAGCGCCGGGAACTTGAACGTCGTGCCGGCCACGGTGAAGCCCGTGAGCAGCATGTCCGTCATCGCGACGTGGAAGTCGGCGTTGCCCATGGTGTGGTACTGGTTGTCCAGCCCCATGATGGGTCCCGAGTTGTAGTCCTGCACATGCAGCATCGTGAGGTCGTTGCGCAGCGCGTACAGCACGGGCAGATAGGCGCCGGCCCGCGTGTCGCAGCTGATGCAGGTGCCGCCGTAGAAGCTGTAGCCCAGCTGCACGAAGAAGGTCTCCGGCGCCATGGTCAGCGCGAACTTGGCTCCGTACTTCGCCTTGAGCTGCTTCAGCGCGCTGATGAGGTTGACCACCACGGGCGTGGTCGGGTTGGCCACGTCCTTGTCGCCGCTGTTGAGCTGGAGTGAGTGCCCTTCGAAGTCGACATCCAGACCGTCCAGACCCCAGCGGTCGATGATGGCCGAGACCGAGTTCACGAAGGCCGTGACCGCCGCGCCGGACTCCAGCCGGACCTGGCCGTTGGCGCCACCGATGGAGATCAACACCTTCTTGCCCTTGGCCTGCTTGGCCTTGATGGCCGCGAGGAAGTCGGCGTCCGATTCCACATTCGAGCACTCGCTCACCGGGCAGCGCTTGAAGGCCACTTCGCCCGAGGTGTTCGAGGTGGGTTCGGCAAAGGCCAGGTCGATGAAGTCCCAGTTGTCGCTGACGTCGGCCATGCGGATGTAGCCCGACCCGTTGGCAAAGCTCGCGTGCAGGTAACCCACCAGGGCATGGGGCCCGCTGGGCGGCGGGGGCGGGCTATTGCAGGCCTTCGATTTGATCCACGGCTCGCCACTGCCCTTCGGGCCGCTGTTGTCGGAGGGGTCCTTGCCCAGGGATTTGACGACGGCCTTGTAGCCCTTGCCGTCGTCGGTGACGAGCGCACCCTTGCTGTACTTGTAGTTCGCAAGCCAGGGGTCGCAATCAGCCGGTGGGGGAGGCGGTGGCGGGGGTGGGGGCGGTGGGGGCGGCGGCGGCGGAGGAGGAGGCGGGGGTGACGAGCAGCTCGACACCTCGGTCCAGGGTTGGCCACTGCCATCCGGGCCGTTGTGGGTGGCGGGGTCGTCGCCCTGGGTCCACCAGTTGGCGCGGTAGGTTTTGCCGTTCTCGGTGGCGGTGTCGCCCTTCAGGTAGGCGATCGAGGCTTGCCAAGGCTGGCAGGCGGCGGCCTGGACCGCGAGCGGCGCGGCCAATGCGGCCGTCGGCGCGACACCAGCGGTCACGGCCACGGCGGCCGACAAGGCCATCAGCCAGTCGAGCCGGCGCTGCCGGTGGGGGATCTGGTCGGACATGGTTCCAACTCCTTGGGAATGGTTTGCGTGGATTGCAGACCCGCGCGCAGGCACGTCTTGCTGCAGGCCGAACGCGCCCCTCTCTGTCGAGCGCGCCGGTTGGCTGGAACTGTCCGGGCCGATGCCCGGCCACGCCATCAGAAGAAACCAGTATGAGACCAGTAATACCAGTAAGCAATTTTTACGGGCATCAAAATGCCGCTGTCTCCTGCCATTTCAGCGCTCGGTGCCTTGATTGTGCGGGGCCATACCAGTTCCGGCTTTCCCGCCTTGTCCACGCCGTGCACCGCCAAGACACACCTGTACCCGGTCAAGGCACCCTGAGGCCGATCGATACAACGGTGAGAACCAACAGCCACGTCTTCGTGTCGGGTGACAGGAAGATGTATGCGATCGACCTGGCCACGCGCCCAGTCGCTTCCGAGTACGCTGTCGCCGGGACGCTGTCGTTGAGCGAAGAGACGCTGCATATCGCCGGCTACGAGGGCCGCCTGGTGGCCGCTTGATGGCCATTGACCTCGGCCAACAGACGCAAACGCCCAATGAACAACACGGATCCCCATGAAGCTGGCTGTTAGTGTCAACTACCTCGGCGACGGAGCCATGGCCGCCGCCGTGGATTTCGACGAATGGGATGCGCCCGAAGCTTCCCGAACGTTCACCTCCTGCGTCGCCCATGTGGACAAGCCGGCGCGGGGGAAACCCGATCTTTGCGGGCTGCCGTGTCTTGTGCAGTTGCTGCGGGAGCACGCCCTGGAGCCTGACGTCATCGTGATCGACGAGCCGGTCTACCTTGATGTGGCGGAAACGCCTGGGCTGGGCCGAGCTCTGTTCGACGCTCTCGGTGGTCGCACCGCCATCATCGGCGTCTCGACAAGATCGATGCCCGGCATGCCGGCGCAGTTCGAGGTATTCCGCGAGGAAGAGGCCCGGCCTCTCATCGTGACCTGCGTCGGCATCGACCTCGGTGCGGCGAAGGTCAGAATTCGCAATATGCACGGCAAACGACGCATCCCGACCTTGTTGAAGCTGGTGGCCCGAATCGCGCGCGCTGGTCCACCCTAGGCTGATGCGCCGCATCTGGCCACGGTGCGGGTGGGGGCCGTCTTCTCTGTTGTTGCCACAGTCCCGGCGATGTCATGACCGGGCGTGCGGGAACGATCATGGCACCAAAGCGCAGGCCACTGTGCAGCGAACCGCGCTGGCTCTCTTGCGGCACACTCCCTGCGATGCCCGCCGCCAAGTCCGCCATCCAACCCGACTCCTCCCCGACCTTGTTCAAGAGCGCCAAGGCTTTCGAGACCTGGCTGAAGAAGAATCACGCCACCTCCGACGGCCTCTGGCTCAAGCTCGCCAAGCGAGGCGCCAATGAACCCAGCGTCACCTACCCCGAGGCGGTGGAGATCGCGCTCTGTTGGGGCTGGATCGACGGCCAGAAGAAGGGCCTCGACGACCAGTACTTTCTCCAGCGCTTCACGCCGCGGCGCGCGCGCAGCATTTGGTCCAAGGTCAACGTCGACAAGGTCACCGCGCTCATCGAGGCGGGCCGCATGCAGGCGCCGGGCTACGCGCAGATCGAGGCCGCCAAGGCCGACGGACGTTGGGCGCGGGCCTACGACGGAGCGCGCACGTCCGCGGTGCCGGAGGACCTGTTGGCGGCGCTGGAAGCCGAGCCGAGGGCCAAGGCCTTCTTTGCAACGATCAACGCGGCCAATCGCTACGCGGTACTGTGGCGCATACAGACGGCCGTGAAGGCCGAGACGCGCGCCAGACGCATCGCCCAGCTGGTGGAGATGCTCGCGCACGGCGAGACCATCCACATCTTCAAGCCCAGTGCCAAGGTATGACCCGAGGTTCACGCGTGGTCTCCTGGGCCACACCTCTTGAAGCGCGGCCACGAGGCTTCACCGGATGCCACCGAAGGCCTCGGCGCGTCCTTCGGAACCAATTTTCAGGTCGAGACGAATGTCGAACATTGGGCTCGAACGGCTCAAGGGCCCGAATGCACGCCGGCGGCCAAGAACGGTCGCCCGCGACCGGCAGGTATGCGGGCGCTCAATGGAACTCGACTACGCTGCTGGCTACTAACGACCTAGCGGACCTCGCACCCCACGTCCGACCCGATTGAGTACGTGGTGAAGCCGAGCCCCAGCCGGACGCCCTCCCTCTCCAGTCATCGTCGTATGCCATCGTGTTTCAGCCACGGAGGACCGACGCACAAAACCTAACCCCGTGCGTTGGGGAAGTGACCCGCAGCCCGCCTGCCCCTTACATCGAAGGTTAGCCATGAAATAATCTTGTTGCGAACCTCTGAATTCCGGCATGCGCAGTTTCACCAACTTCTTGATTGCGATTGTTCTACTGATCGGCGCTGTTTCGGCACAAGCGGAGACTTGGCAGCCGTCGCCAGGCCATGTGCAAGTTCCGATCTGGCCCGGCGCGGTGCCCGATGCGATAGCCGCCCCGAAAGCGGAGTCTGTCGGTCCGGGCTCAGGACGGGAGCGGTGGCTCAGAGCTGACGATGTCAGCCAGCCCACCATGACGGTGTATGCGGCTGAGGGCCCGAAAACCGAGGCGGCTGTGGTGGTGTTCCCCGGTGGAGGTTTCCGTACTCTGGCCATCGATCTGGAGGGCACGGAGATCTGCGACTGGCTGACATCACACGGCATCACGTGCGTGCTGCTCAAGTACCGAGTTCCCGGGAGCAATCACTATTGGGATGACGATTGCCATTGCCACATCACGCCGAAGGTTCCTCGCGCGCTGCAGGACGCGCAAAGGACAATCAAGCTGGTCCGAGCCAAGGCGAAGGAACTGAACATCGATTCCCACAAGATTGGCGTGATCGGCTTCTCGGCAGGCGGCTATCTGGTCGCGCAGACCAGCAACATTTTTGCGTCGACTTACAAGCCAGTCGATGCGGTCGACAAGCTAAGCAGTCGGCCTGACTTTGCTGTTGCGCTCTATCCAGGCCACTTGTGTCGCTCTGACGGCATTCTCGATCCCGGCATTCGCGTCACAAAGCAAACGCCGCCAACATTTCTGCTGCAAGCGTGGGATGACCCCGTCGACCCCGTCTGCAACAGCACGGTCTATGCGCGCGCACTTGATCGTGCCGGCGTGCCGGCAGAGGTCCATCTCTTTGCCAAGGGCGGGCACGCCTTCGGCGTCAGAGACAAGGAACATCCAATTTCATTGTGGCCGGTGCTCGTTGAGAACTGGCTCAAGGAAATCAAGATCCTGCAACCTTAATGCGATGGGAAGGCCGCGACAACGGCAACACCGCCGATCAGCGGGCCGCCTCTGTCGTGCAACAAAGGGGTTAGTCTGCCGCGACAACCACCCGCACGCCCAGCGCCTCGACATCCGGCCACGGCCGGTCGCTGACCAGCGTGTGCACATCCGACCAGCGCGCGACGCCGAACGGCGACACGTTGTGCAGCTTCGAGTGATCGGCCAGCACCAGCGTGCGTGAGGCGGCTGCGACCATCGCACGCTTGGTGGCGGCATCTGCCTCGTCGGTCACCGTCACGCCCATCGCCAGGTCGACCGAGCAGGCGCCCGGCACAGCCCAGTCAGCGCGGCAGTTCAGCAGCATCTCGCGCGCAGCCGGGCCCCACAAGGCGCGCGACTGCGTGTGCCAGGTGCCGCCGGTCAGTACCAGTTGAACGCCAGGGTCCTGGTCGAACAGTGCCGCGACGTCGAGTGAATTGGTGATCACCGTCACTGGCCGCACCGTCAACGCACGCGCCAGGCTCAGTGACGTTGACCCCGCATCGATGATCACCGTCTGACCCTGCTCGATCAGCGCAGCACCGGCGCGGCCGATCGCGCGCTTGGCGTCGGCCAGCACGCTCGATCGCTCGGCAAAGTTCAGCCGCGCGGTGTCCAGCGACACCGCGCCGCCATGCGTCTTGTGCAGCGCGCCTTGAGCCTGCAGGTCGAGCAGGTCGCGGCGGATCGTGTGCTCGGAGACGCCCAGCATTCGAGCAAGACCGAGCACTTCCACGCGCCCCTTGTCCTGCAACTGCTTCAGGATGCGGGCATGGCGCTCTTCGCTGAACCGTGGAGGCAACTTTGGCTGTCGGGTCATTCGGCGATTCTACTTGGGGCGTTCACTCAACATGCTCTAATGTGCTCGAATTTGAACAAATTTGCTCGATCACTGATGAGCAGGAGCAACGCTTGACCGACTCTCCCTCCCCCGTCCGCCGTGCCGAGCACTGGGCCTGCGCGGCGGTTTTCTTCGTCAACGGCTTTGGTTTCGCGAGCTGGGTCTCGCGCATTCCCGCCGTGCGCGACGCGCTGCTGCTGACGGAAAGCCAGCTCGGCATGGCGCTGCTGGCCATGGGGGTTGGCGCGCTGTGCGCGTTCCAGCTCACCGGCCGCGGCCTGGGCTACCTGAGCGCTCGCACGCTGACGCTGGCCACCGGTTTTCTCTACTGCTACGCGCTGCCGCACCCGGTGATGGTCGGTTCCTTGCCGGTGCTGGCGTTGACGCTGTTCCTGCTCGGCGCGACCAGCGGCGCGATGGACATCGCGATGAACGCGCTGGCGGTCGAGGTCGAGGCGCGGCAGGGCAAACCCATCATGTCGGGCCTGCACGGGCTGTGGAGCGCCGGTGGCCTGTGCGGCGCGAGCCTGGGCGGCCTGATGGCGCAGCAAGGCGTATCGCCGTCGGCACACATCATCGGTGTGGCCTGTGCGCTGGCGGTGGTCCTGCTGATTGCGCGCCAGTGGCTGCCCGACCTGCCGGCCAAGCCTGCCGAAGCTGGTCCACGCTTTGCGTTCCCCGAGCCAGCGATGCTGGGCCTGGGCGCGATCGTGTGCTGCGCGTTCCTGATCGAAGGCGCGATGGCCGACTGGAGCGCGGTCTACCTGAAGGACACCCTGGGCACCACCGCTGCCAAGGCGGCGCTGGGCTACGCCGCCTTCTCGTTCGCGATGATGGGCTTGCGGCTGGCCGGCGACAAGATCGTCGCGCGCTGGCGCGCTGCCAACCTGCTGCGCCTGGCCAACGCCGCAGCGGCGGCGATGATGGCGCTGGCCATCGCCACGCAGCACACGGTGCTGACGATGGTCGCCTTCGTGCTGGTCGGACTCGGGGTCGCGGTGGTCGCGCCGCTGGTCTTCGGCGCCGCGGCGCGCCGCTCGCAGCACAGCCCTGGCCACGGCATCGCGGCGATGGCGACGCTGGGCTACGGCGGCTTTCTGATGGGCCCGCCGGCGATCGGCTGGCTGGCGCATCTGACCAGCCTGCGCATGGCCCTGCTGCTGGTCGCCCTGCTGGCCACCGCGATCGCCGTGCTGTCGCGCCATCTCGACGAGCCGGCTACACAGCCTTCGGCATGACGTGCCGCGACGCTGTTATGCTGCGTTGGTGAACACGCGCCTGCACAGCCCGCTCTCGCTGCGACGAACCGCCCGACGACTGATCGTCGAGCGGACTCGTCCAGCCTGAACGTCGCCCTCCAGCAGACCGGCGTTCATCCCCAAGGCCACGAGACCCCTCGTGGCCTTTGTCGTTTCCGGCCCTCGATGCAGTGCATCGCCCAGGCCGGCCGCGGCGGCTACGCAGGTGTCTGGTGGTTCCCTCAGCCTCTCGCCATGAAGGAACACCCACCATGCCAAGCACTCCACGGTGGCCGACCCGTCCGGCCGCCGGACCTCTCGCCGCCACGCGGCCAACCCGGCGCCGAATAGCGGCCTTCGCGGGGGTGGCGCCATGAACACGACGCTCTATGGGTCGTTCGTGGTGGCCAGCCTCGTCATCCTGGCCCTGCCCGGCCCTTCGTTCGCCTACGCGGTCGCGGTGGGCGCGCGGGCTTCGCGCCGCGCGATCTTGCTCAACGCGCTGGGTATGGCTGCAGGCGGCTTGGTGATCGCGGGGGCGCTGGCCTTTGGCGCGGGCGAACTGTTGGCCGCTTCCCCGCTGGCCGACGCGGCACTGCGTGTTCTGGGTTGCGTCTACCTGATCGGGCTGGGGATCCGGACCTTCTTCTCGCCGGTGCGTGACCTTCGCGCTATCGAGTCACCGGCCCGAACGGCCGGCGCAGGTGGCGCATGGCTGCAGGGCTTTCTGGTCGAGACGGCCAATCCGAAGGCGATCCTCTTCTATGCGTCGCTGATGCCGCAGTTCGTCGACCGGCAACTCGGCGACACGCAGGGCCAGCTTCTGGTGCTCGGCGTCAGCTTTGTCGCGCTGCAGCTGACCTGGGACCTGGCCTTGATGCTTGGCGTGCTGCGTCTGCGCGAAAGCCTGTCGCGCCTGCGCACGGCCCCCGCCCAGCGCCTGGCCAACCGCCTCAGCGGGACCACGTTCGCATCGATGGGCATCGCACTGCTGTGCCACGAACAGAGCCACACATGACCTCGCCACTCACCCACGAACCGAAGAACACACCCATGTCGCACGCCCCGTACCAAGCCTTTGCCGACTTCCCGGTGCGGGCGCTGATGCCCTTCACGCAGCGCCCGCCGCTGGTCTTCACCGAGGGCCGCGGCAGCTGGCTGCAGGACTCGCAAGGCCGCCGCTACCTCGACCTGGTGCAGGGCTGGGCCGTCAACACGCTCGGCCACGCGCCGCCCGAGATCGCCCGCGCGCTCGCCGACCAGGCCGGCCGCCTGTTGCACGTCGGCCCGGGCCTGCACAACGCGCCGGCGATCGAGCTGGCCGATCGGCTGACGGCGTTGAGCGGGCTCGAGCGCTGCTTTCTCGCCAGCAGCGGCGCCGAGGCCAACGAAGGCGCAATCAAGCTGGCGCGCAAATTCGGCCGCAAGAAGCGCGGCGGTGCGCACGAGATCATCACCTTCCGCAACGCCTTCCATGGCCGCACGCTGGCGACGATGAGCGCCAGCGGCAAGCCCGGCTTCGACACGATGTTCGCGCCGCAGGTGCCGGGCTTTCCGAAGGCCACGCTGAACGACCTCGGCTCGGTCACTGCGCTGATCGGCCCCGGCACGGTGGCGGTGATGCTGGAGCCGATCCAGGGCGAGGCCGGCGTGATCGAGGCGACGCCCGACTTTCTGCGCGCATTGCGGCGGCTGTGCAGCGAACTCGGCCTGCTGCTGATCGTCGACGAAGTGCAGACCGGCATCGGCCGCACCGGCACGCTGTTCGCGCATCAACAAGCCGGCATCACGCCGGACGTGATGACGCTCGGCAAGGGCCTGGGCGGTGGCGTGCCGATCGCCGCGCTCCTGGCCAAGGAAGAGGTCTGCTGCTTCGAGCCTGGCGACCAGGGCGGCACCTACACCGGCAACCCGCTGGTCTGCGCGGCCGCGCTGGCGGTGCTGCAGGCGGTCACGGCGCCAGGCTTTCTGGTGGCGATGAACGAGCGCGCGGCCCAGTTTCGCGACGGGCTGGATGCGCTGGCGCTGCGCGAAGGTGGCCCGCCTTGCAGCGGCCAGGGCCTGTTGCTGGCCCTTGAGCTGCCACAGCCCGGCCGAGCGCAGCGGCTGGCCGATGCCTTGCGCGAACGGTCGGGCCAGGGCCTGCTGCTGAACGCGGTACGGCCTGAACGCTTGCGCCTGATGCCGGCGCTGAACGCCGGTGATGCCGAACTGGCGCTCGCGCTGGCTTGGTTGGACGAGGCGTTGCGCGTGGTCACTTGAGGCACGGCGTCAGGTGATCGCCGCGGACGGCGGCCCTGATCGAAAGCGGCACGCGTCAGCGCCAAGGGCGCGCGCGGCCGCCCGCTGATACCGCTACCACGGACGATTCGTCGACGGCGATATACGAAATTCGAGCCATGTACACGTTTACCCGCAATCTGGCGGGAAGTTCACACGCTTATCAAGCTCTCCCTACACGAACCAATCGTCGATAAACGAGGTTGCGAGGGCTGCCCTTTGGGGCGGCCCTTTTACTGCACACGAATCGATGGAGTCGAAGTAATGGGTTCTTTTCTCAACTTGAAGATTGGCATTCGGCTCGGCCTGATGGTCGCCGGCATGCTGTTGATGATGGCCGCGATGGCCGGTGCCGGCATGTGGGGCTTGAATTCGCTCTTCAACATGACCCGCCAGACCTTGGAGCAGGACGTGGCGCTGGCCCAGCACGCGGCCGACCTGCAGATCCTGGTGCTGCAAGAGCGCCGCTTCGAGAAAGACAGTTTCATCAATCTGGCCGACGCCGACAAGCGCAACGGGTATGTGAAGAAGTGGAAGGACGCCGGCGCCAAGCTGCAGGCCACGCTGGCCAAGGCCCAGGCGCTGAACCTGCAAGAACAGGACAAGAAAGACCTGACCCAGATCGGCGACAGCTACAAGGCCTACGCCGACGGCTACACCGCCACGCTGGCGGCCATCGACGGTGGCCAGCTCGCCTCGACCCAGGACGCCAACGCCGCGCTGGGCAAGGTCAAGGAATCGGTGCACGGCATGGAAAAGGCCGTCGATGCGGTGAACGAGCGCGCGATGCAGCGCGCCGGCGCCGTGATCGATGTGATCGACGGTGTGCGTGGTCGCAGCGCGTCGATCCAGATCGGCCTGACCTTGCTCGGCATGCTGCTGGCCGCGGCCAGCTGCTGGTACGTGACCCGCACCATCACCCGCCCGCTGGCGCTGGCGGTGAAGGCCGCCGAGACGGTGGCCGCCGGCGACCTGAGCTCGACCATCAACGCACGCTACCGCGACGAGACCGGCCAGCTGCTGGCCGCGCTGCAGCGCATGAACACCAGCCTGGTCGACATCGTCGGCCAGGTGCGCAATGCCAGCGAGTCGATCGCCACCGGCTCGACGCAGATCGCCAACGGCAACGCCGACCTCAGCCAACGCACCGAAGAACAAGCCAGCAACCTGCAGCAGACCGCCGCGTCGATGGAGCAGCTCACGGCCACCGTCAAGCACAACGCCGACACCGCGCGCCAGGCCACCCAACTGGCCGCCAGCGCGTCCGAAGTGGCCGTGCAGGGCGGCGCGATGGTCGGCCAGGTCGTGCAGACCATGGACGACATCAGCACCAGCTCGAAGAAGATCGCCGACATCATCGGCGTGATCGACGGCATTGCGTTCCAGACCAACATCCTGGCATTGAACGCCGCAGTGGAAGCAGCGCGCGCCGGTGAGCAGGGCCGCGGCTTCGCGGTGGTGGCGGGCGAGGTGCGCTCGCTGGCGCAACGCAGCGCCAATGCCGCCAAGGAGATCAAGACCTTGATCGGCGAAAGCGTCGAGAAGGTCGGCAACGGCACCCGTCTCGTGGCCGATGCCGGCCAGACGATGGACAACATCGTGTCGCAGGTCAAGCATGTCAGTGACCTGATCAGCGAGATCAGCAACTCC
>Ga0307515_10007914_pt1 | contig 20869 bp, 16 predicted proteins | sample 17_EM_MG_FD_194513 | JGI IMG/M metagenome (GOLD analysis project Ga0307515, IMG submission 194513) | Populus trichocarpa ectomycorrhiza microbial communities from riparian zone in the Pacific Northwest, United States - 17_EM | ecosystem: Host-associated > Plants > Roots > Unclassified | place...
GAGAATCCATTGATCTTCCTCTCCTGTGGACACTTTTACACGGTTTCCAGCCTTGATGGCATTATGGAACTGACTCAACACTATGTCACCGACTCCCGAACGGGCAAGATCGTCTGCCCAAAATTGTCGCAGCGGGTAGTAACTTCCGGGAGCGCGCCTAAAGGATGTCCAGAATGTCGCATGCCACTTAGAGATATCGACCGCTATAACCGGATCGTTAAGAAGGCATTGCTGGACGAGGCAACGAGGAGGTTTGTCGCACAGGCGAATTTAAGGTGTGCGGAGTTGGTGGAGGATATTCAGAAACGAGAGACGAAGATTGAGGGTGAGAGAAGGGAGTTCATGCTGGAGTGGTCACAGGCAGTTGGCGAGTCCAGGGACTCGGATCAAGTCAAGAGTTCCCTGAAGGCGTACCAAGCAGAAGGAACTCGGCTCCAAACACGTATCAACAAATTCACCAAATCTGTGGCGAAGACAGAGCAGCCGTTTGGGAGGGTGAATAGTATATTCGCCTCCGCGGTCGCTAGACAGCGGGACATAACAACAAATGCCTTCGAGCTTGATGAGTCGGTCATCCAGACCGGATTCCAATTCCGCGGCGAATGTTTTAGTCTTCGACTCGGCTGGGCCATCCTCTGGGATTTTGATACAATCTACAGTAACAACACCATCGATTCACGTATCCGTTCGGCGTCACGCAGTGCGGTAGCAACCCGGATTAAAGGGCTTATGGACAGATGTCTCTCACTCATAAATTCCAGTCGAAATGCCAAATTCCCACAACAAGAAGTGGAAGCGCGGGTCTACCACGCGCTATTCTCCATGCTCTCGCTCAGCAATTCCCGAGCGCAAGGCCAACCAGTCGACGAGGCCACCGAGACCTCAACACGTCTGCGGGAGAGGGAGAGTTTAGAGGAATGTGAAACTCTCTGTTCGCGATATCCAGGCACGTTGGCGTATCTGAAGGACGATACTGAAAAGGCGAAGAGGTTGGTTAATGGTGGGACTTTTTATAGTTTTGTGACAACAGAGGAAAAGCGGGAGGTTTATAGAGCTATGGCGAGGCAGTTTTCGGGGACAGGTCATTGGTATTATTGTCGGAATAATCATCCTGTAAGACCCTCTCGGTTTATGACCTCTAGAAAACTTGGCACGAAAGTACTAACTACCATTAAAATCACAGTTCACAGTGGGAGATTGTGGAATGCCAATGGAAGAAGCTCGATGTCCGCAATGCGAGGAGCCGATCGGAGGTCATGATCATACTCCTGTCCAAGGGGTCCGTAGAGCGGAAGACTTAGAAGCTGAGCTTGGTGGTACTTAGTTACATATTTTAGATTCAAAAGAGCGACCATCTGATGACTGTCCATGTGGGCGATGTCTGTCTGGAGGATTTACTGACCCTGATCTCTACTTTGGAGCCCTTTGCCATCCTACAACACAGCCTCTACGACTGAAACCTCAGGTTTCACACTACTTGGTATCGCATGATAACTAATTGCCGCTCATGTAAGAGAATGTATGCTATCCTATTCCCCGTAGTGCCATCTCACCGCACCACACCTCGATTCTAAAGACGTACTTTTACTTCGTTCCTCTACAAGTTATAAAACTTCTTCTTGCCCATTTTAGGTAGGTTATCCTTCCCGATTCTTAGCAAAAATTATGAGGATCGGGGAAGGCATAGGGTTATAGAGAATCCTATGGCAACAACGTGCCTTTTTCAATTAACCAAGTCCGTCAACAGGATCTACTCGCTATAGAATACTTGTCCTTTATAGCATGTCTAATGCGAGAAAATATTCCTAAATCCCTTTTACTGCCAGAGGCGTCTAAGAAGAGAGATTGACGCAATGGTACCCTTAACAGCATACTCATTTATTATTAAGCGAGAAAGTCACAAAGAGAGAAGTAAAGATTACCTTACTAAACAATATAGGGTGGTATCAGTATAGCATTAGGCAGTACAAAGCAGCAGAAGGAACGTAATGACAGGTGTTAGAGCTAATAGAGAAGGTATTAGGGAAGGAGCACTCCGAAACACTAACAAGTATAAATAACCTAGCTGTAGTGCTAAGTAATTAGGGGAAGTATGCCCAGGCCGAAGAGGTACACCGGCTGAAGGAGAAGGTGTTGGGGAAAGGGTACCCTGAAATACTGACGAGCATAAACAACCTCGTTAGAGTGCTGAGTGAATAGGGGGAGTACACCGAGCAGGGGAAGTAAGCTAATGCAGGGTCTGAAGCACAGCTAGCCATGAAGGTGCTAGTGTACCTGGAAATGTGAGTCAACATAAAATCATTGAGCGTTCTGGGCTGAAGCCGATTTTGAATTTCACTGTACAGGATGGTTTCATTGTAGCCGTTGCCTTGACCTATACGCCGTCAACTTCCAGTCCTATTTCTCTGGACTCACCCTGGGTGGACAGATTAGGAGTAATGTTGGGGGAGTTACCTGTATTTGCATACCTCGTGCGTCCCCTTCCCCGTATAGCCCGACCCTGACAGAATATAGCAGAATATAGCAGAATATGGTAGGAGACGCGCTTAGCATCGTTATATGCCCCGTGCATGGCACGGTCCCTATTAACCCAGTAACCAAGTAACGATATATACCCCTTTCCCTTCTATTTCTTACTTTCTTCCCTATCTATATCTTACCTTATACAGACCCTTAGCTTTAACTACAACAACGTACCTAAGAAAGAAAATCTAATAATAGCTTAACTAGAATATCGTAAACCCTAGCTCTAAATAAGCTAAGGGAAGTGTGGGGGCTCAGTCAATAGAACAGAATCTATTGGTAGCTAGGTAACTAGAATTCCAAGACGAGGACTAGAAGATCGAGGAAAGGACGTCTATATACATGATGCCAAGCCCCGAGACGAGCCCCTGACTAGGGTCTGTAACAGTGCCGTAACAAAAAGGATATATCCGCCCCATAGACTCTCCGGCGTTCGCCTTAGAGTCCTACGTAGCTCAACGCAAGCCGTAGCTCAACGCAAGCGAGGCACCATGTAATAGATTTAAAGCTTTACAACTCTATGAGGGCAACAGATATACAGAAGTTCTTAGTAGAGCGATTGAAGCGGTATATTAGGTCTACAAGCCTGCCAAATGTTAAGCGCGTGCGGCCTCTCTCTCGCGCTCAGCTGCTTCCTTTAAAAGAGGCCGCGAAGGCAAGTAGGGCGGCTGTACGGAAGGTCAAGAAGGAAGCAAAGGAAGCAGCTGAGCGCGAGAGAGAGGCCGCACGCGCTTAATATTTGGCAGGCTTGCAGACCTAATATACCGCTTCAATCGCTCTTCTAAGAACTTCTGTATATCTGTTGCCCTCGTATCACGTAGCGCCTCACTTGCGTTGAGCTACGACTTACGTTGAGCTACGACTTGCGTTGAGCTACGTAGGACTCTAAGGCGAACGCCGAAGAGTCTGTGGGACGGATAGTAGTAACTATAAGACTAACTTATCGGGAATTTGCTTTTTCATTTTCTTCTGGTCTATAGAAACAAGGATTTTGATTTTTATAAATCTCCGTAGGGTCCTACTTGGGCTTTTTAGAATTTAGAGGCCTCTAAAAGGGAAGCAAATCGCCCTTCGCGGCCTCATTCCTTTTACTAATTAGAGTTAATATAAAATTCACTTTGATTTGTTCGTTTATTTCGACATCTATATTTTAGTTCATCAGTTCGAAACCTTCTCCCAATCAGCGTCGTCACTCTCCGACTCTGCCAGAACCTCCTGCGCCCCTTGCGCACACTTCGCAGCTCGCTCTTCCGTTATCTGGCCTTGTGTTATGCGTGCATGCAGCTCCGCCTCCCAAACCTCGTCGTGTGGGTAGTTGGACTCGTAGTCCTCCTGGACGATGTGTTCTGGCACCAAAGTAGTCACAGGCTTCTTCGCAGGTTTCTTCGCAGGCTTGTCCGGAGGCTCGGCCTTAGAGGCTGTCTTGTCCTTGGTGTTAGCGTTGCTGGTGGTGCCGTCTTCGGCTGGCAACCAGCCTTCAATGAGCCCCATGTAGACGAACAGGAAAAGAAAAGCCGCTTTCGGGTCTGCCAGGCTCTCGCAGAACTTCATGGCAATGCACCAAGTGGTATGATCAGCCCAGGTGGAAGCCCACTCCGCAAAGTGAGCGTGCGCGTGGCGGTCGGTGCGGAAGGCGCGCAGGTAACGGAAGGCGTTGGCGCAGGCGTTGGCACAGGTAGCGGAGAAGTCAGCGATGTCGTGCCATAGCGCGGTAAAAGGAGTTTCTTTTATGCCAACACTAGCCCAATAGACCATGGCGCAGAAGTGGATTAGAGGACCGAAGGCGTTATCTGGACTCAAAACCCACTGGGCTAGGTATCCCCAAAGCCACGTGAGTAATACTGTTGAGAGAATTACTTTGTATATTCTCGTGAGTTTCCCTCTGTACATCCTTCTCACGGGTGACGGGGTAGGTAGCTGCGTCACTGGATTGCGGAATGCTCTGCCTAAGAATATAATACCAGCGCCAAAGCCGATTGTGAGTCCTATGAAGCAACGGACGACGTCAATGGCCAAGCGGACGTTTTGGAGCGAGGTAAGGGCGAAGGGAGTAGCTAGCTCGGAGTATAGCCAGACCAGGTTTGACTTGGTCATGTCCCGCATACCCTCAAACATGGCCTTCCAATTCTGCAGTTGTGATGGTGGGGAGAAGAGAACCTCATGAACTTTGACCGTGGCCTTAACCTTGGGAGGATTGATAGTGTACGCTTTCCATGTATTGCTTGCAGTTTTGACCTTTGAATAGACATCGTCGGCCAGATCTATCAAATATTGTCTCAAAAGAAACGCCTTCTTGCGGAGCATTGCTTTTTGGAATGCTAGGGTGGGTGTGGTGAAAGTAGAGTCCACAGTACGAGGACACCCCCCGTAGTCATTGGCGGGCTCGCAAGGACCATCGTTGCGAAAACAGGAATGAATGGTGTGACCATGTTCCTGATGAGTGAAGCAGTTTGTGACTAATCCAACCTGCCTTGAAGGAGCATATAACGCTAGCACAGGAACGATATTGCTGAGGCCGATGTCGAGGGCGCTCAAGGCAAAGTGCAGTGTCAACATGCCAACGAGAAAGCTCTTAAGCCTTATACCTTGCTTTCGGAATTTGGGTTTGGGGGCCATCTTGGAGGATTGTTGCCCTTTGCTGGCCATGGCTTTAGGCATTGCGATAGGTGTTGAGAAGAGAGTATAATGGAAGACAAGAAATTGGAGCTGCAAGCTTTACGAGACAAGCGACTAAGTTTTAAAGCAAACGAGGTCGGCGAGGGGCGTTGGACAGAGAGCAGTAGTGTTGAGGTTAAAGGAGGAAGTAGCGGAGTAGTGCAAGTAAGGAGTCTGCACAGTTGGGCGGTGGTGAATTTTTGGTGTTAGAATAGCGGGTGAAGCCTAAAGCTTATGTTGGTGAAGTTGACTATATAGGGAAACGTGACATAATCATGAACACTTTGAGTTATATTACACGCCACTTTACATGTTTTTATAATCCGGCTTGACTAGGCGATAATCTAGTCAGTTGTCCTTGTTGCATCATAGCTAGCGTAATTAAGGAGTGTGTAGCTCTCCCGAAACCAACAAGATGGGAAGTGGCTTACTGCAAGTGAGTGGTAAACAAGGAATGTGAAGTCAACCTAGGGGATCAATCTACGTGATCTCCTGCTTGAAGATCGACCCAGATCCTCTATATCGGGGATCTTACCCTCTACATCTTCCGCTTTGATCTCATGCTCTTCAACAACATCTACCTCTTCCTTCACCAACACATCACTATCATCCCCTTCCTTGACAACAACCATTTTCTCTTTCTTCACCTTTGTTGCTTTGCCAACAACAACAGAAGGACACATACCCTTCTCAGCTAGCGTGCACTCTCCACATTTCCTTCCAACAGGCAGGCATATGGTCTGCCCAAAGCCAACTAACAGATTGTTAATATCGTGCCATCGATTCCTGGGTAACCATGACTCCAATGCCGCTCTCGTTTCCTCCGGCATCTTTGTTTTGTGCCATCCCCACAAATTCGTAATACGATGCACATGCACATCAACCCCGATGCCCTCGTCCCTGCCCCAGGCCGCACTCATGCACAGGTATGCCATCTTCGGACCCACACCAGGGAGAGACGTCAACCCCTCAATCGTATCTGGTATATCTGAATTGAAGGACGTCCGTAAAATCTCCGCTGCCGCTTTGATATACTTCGTCTTATTATTATGGAACCCGACCTTCTCAATAAACCCATTTAGAACCGGCGGGTCGACCGCAAGGATCGATTCGAGATTGAAGCCCTGCACTCTCGTCAATCTCACCACAACCACCAACAAAACCACTAACACAACTCTTGACACATACCCCAGGCAGATTCTCCTGCAGATTCTTCATAGCAACCGCCGTCACCGTGTCCTTCGTCTGCGACGACAGCATCAGTGCCACCAGCGTCTGGAACCGCTGATCGCGCGGCGGGCGCGTCACGTCCGCCAAGCTCTCGCAGCCCATCGTGTCGACAGGCGCGACGTGCGCCGCGCGCATCTGCTTCGTGAGAGCATAGATCTCCTCCCAGTTTGCCGGCGGCTCGACCTTCACACTACCATTCGCGCCCACGATCTTCTTCGCCGGGGCCCGGCGCGCCTTCTTCGGCTTGCCGCGAGCGGGCCTCGCATCCGGGTCAGCCTTGATATCCTGCTCTTCCAGCGCGGCTTTCAGGTTCTTGGGATTGAGCGAGACGGTGGTGGTCGCTTTGCCTCGTCTGGCGATGCCGGCCGCAGGCGTCTTCTCGCCCCTTTTCCGCTTCCGGCTCACCTCCCTGGCGGGCGTGCCATCCTCCTCGTCCAGATCTTCGGGCACAGACGAGAGATCCGAGTCAGAAACTACCTCGGGCGCCGCCTGCAGCGTCGCGACGTCCGGAGCCGCAGACGCGTTTCCTGAGGCGACAGCGGAGGATTGTGGCGGGCGAGAATGGGTCGGGCGCGGCGAGAGGGAGGTGAGGATTTTGTTAGTGTCGCGGGAAATGCGTGAAGTGCGCATTTCGAGATTGGAGAGGGGAGGGGAGGAAACTCGATGCCGTTGTGATACTGTTGCGGTCTAGGGACGATGCTCTGGGGTGGTCAGGGGGTGGCCGGGGAGGGCTTGGCACACGTTGTCGGAGTCGAAGTTCTTTTCGTTTTTGTGGTTGAAGGGAGGGGAGTTACGGAGCCATCGAGACCTGTGAGCTGCAATATTGCCATGTTGTAGCTTCTGAAGCTGTAGGGAATTGATTACAGAGCTTTGGAGCTGTCTGCATCAAAATAATTTTGCTATTGGTAGAGCTACTGTAGCTTCTGGGATTCCAGAGCAGAGGGAACACCCCACCATCCCACCTCATCTCTACGCAGCCCTCCTCCACGTAAGCCCTCCTCCACCACCACTAAATAAGCCACGCATAACCGCACCCGGGGCATGCACGACCGCCCACAAAAACGAAAAAATGACACACCAACCTAGCCCTCTCGATATTCCCAGCTTCGCAACCACCCAGCTCTCCCTCCTCGCGTCCGAACTCGCCGCTGAAACTGCCGAAACTTCCCTCCTCGCTTCGTCCTTCTCCCCCGCGGGTCTCGCGCGCGCAGGGCTTGCGATCCTGAACCTTACACCCACGTCCCAGCGCACCGGGCTGGGTGGCAAAACCGTCGTAGAACTGAGTCTGGATAGCGCCGTTGTGGGAAAGGGCAAGGATGGTGCAGATATACCCGAGCATGGTATACGCGTTGGGGATATCGTAGCGGTGCAGGAGCAGATTTCCGGGGCGGCAAAGAAGAGGGAGAAGGAGGGAGCAGCGAAGAAGGGGGTTGAAGGCGTCGTGCTGAAAGTTGGGAGGGAGAAGGTGGAGGTCGCGTTGGACAAAGAAGAGGTGGAGTTACCTGGGGGGAAGTTGTGGATGTGGGTCGGGGATGGGAATGTCGAGCATGCACAATGGCTGATGTGTGTCTTAGAATCAAGCTGGCGAATGATGTCACATACAAGAGGTATGCGATACTATCTGGAGAGTCCACGTGATGGTTGGAAGAACCACCCTTTCTGACTCCCCCGGGTTCCAGGATGAACCAAACGATGTCGAAGCTTCATGCCTTCAACGAATCCGACTACACGCCCTTTATCCGCGTCCTCTTCGGCCTCACCACCCCCACCCCCGTTCCTGCTGATCTCTCCTCCATGGATAACCCTACCTGGATAGATCAAATGCTCAACAGCTCGCAAAAAGATGCCATCAAGTTCGCCCTCGCGTCTCGTGAAGTCGCACTCATCCATGGCCCGCCGGGGACGGGCAAAACACACACGTTGATTGAGCTAATCCTGCAGCTGCTGGCGCAGAAAAAAAGGCTGCTGGTCTGTGGCCCTAGCAACATCTCCGTTGACAACATCGTCGAGCGCCTCGCCCCGCATAAGGTCCCGATGATCCGGCTCGGGCATCCAGCGCGCCTGCTGCCATCCGTCCTGTACCACTCGCTCGACATGCTGACACGCACCAGCGACGCGGCAGTGATCGTGCAGGATGTTAGGAAGGAGATGGACGCGAAGCAGGCCTCGATTCGCAAGACGCGGAACGGCAGGGAGAGGAGGGCGATTTATGGGGAGCTAAGGGAGCTGAGGAAGGAGTTTAGGGAGAGGGAGAGGGGCTGTGTGGAGGGTTTGGTGAGGGGGAGCAGGGTCGTACTGGCGACGCTGCATGGAGCTGGCGGGTTCCATCTCAAGGGCCAGGAGTTCGATGTCGTAATTGTGGATGAGGCGAGTCAGGCGCTTGAGGCACAATGTTGGGTCCCGTTGCTGTGGGTTAAGGCAGGGAAGTTGGTGTTGGCGGGGGATCACTTGCAGCTGCCGCCTACTATCAAGAGCTTGAACATGAAGAATAAGAAGGAAGTGAAGGAGAGCGCCGAGGAGAGAGGTGGAGAAAAGGCTGCGATGGACAAGGATGGTGCAAAAAGAAGTCAGAAGGATATCGCCAGAGGCGCTGTCAAAGGCATAACGCTGGAAACAACGCTGTTTGATCGCTTGCTAGCTATGCATGGCCCGTCTATCAAGCGTATGCTGACAACACAGTATCGAATGCATGAGAAGATTATGACGTTTCCATCGCAGGAACTGTATGAGTCGAAACTGGTCGCCGCTGATGCGGTTAAAACCCGGCTACTCACAGACCTGCCTTATGAAATCCGGGACACGGAAGACACGCGAGAACCCCTGGTCTTCTGGGATACTCAAGGTGGTGATTTCCCGGAGAAGACGGAGGATGAAGAAATCAGCAAAACAGCCGGCAAAGGCGTGAGTTTAGGGGAGAGCAGGAGTAATGAACTCGAGGCGGCTTTGGTGAAGGTCCATGTTAGCAATCTGGTTGTGGCTGGATTGAAACCAGAGGATATTGCTGTAGTGACGCCTTATAACGCCCAGGTAGGTGTTGCGCATTGAGTTAGCACGAAGCGAGATGAGTGGTTTCTTAATGATTGATGGTATTCTAACAAAGTAATTACAGCTGGCTATTCTATCTCAGTTGCTTAAGGAGGCCTATCCAGGCATTGAATTAGGCAGTGTGGATGGATTCCAGGGCAGAGAAAAGGAAGCGGTCATAGTCAGTTTGGTGCGAAGTAATGCGGAACACGAAGTCGGCTTCCTTGGCGAGAAACGACGTCTGAATGGTGAGACGACGCACCTTATCAAAAGCGTACCTGCATATAAAGAAATTTGCTGACCTTCCCGAACAGTGGCCATGACCCGGCCGAAAAGACATCTATGCGTGATTGGAGATTCGGACACGGTTGGCCGGTGAGTGTACTGTCCTTGCATGATGCTGTGTGATTTTGAATTGCCGGCTGTTGTGTTCTGTTTGGCTAATAAACTGACGGGTAATTACTAGGGGAAGTAAATTTCTCAAGAGATGGATGGAGTTCCTGGAAGAACATGCAGACCTGAGATATCCAAATGTGAGCGATGTCTACGTGGACGAACGGGAAGGCGGATGAGCACAATTCAGCTCTAGATCCGTAACCTCATAACAGGCATGGCTAGGGCCTGTTTTGATGCTCGGAAAATCTAAACATATGCTGTGGCCGTGTGAGAGCCTGTCGGTGAAGTGCGAGGGAACATCTGCAGCAGCGAGCAGCAGAGCACATCTGCATCTGCATTTGCATGGGCGCTCAAGATTTGATTCAGGGGCGGACGTCAGACCAAGACACGCGAGCAAGGGCCGGTGCATAAACGGCGAGGCCTAGTCGCATGTAGCAGGCAATGGAAGCCACCATCGCGCCACAAAATGCCCTTTCAGCATCGCCATCCGCAACACGTCGACGGCTCCTCATTGTACTGACAGGCATGACAATTTGGGGGCTCTTTGGACTATTGTTTGGGCGGAAGCCTCTTTAGCCCGTCTATTGGCCGCGCGCATCGATATGGAGATAGACAGCGCAACGGCTCCCGGGCGCCGTGGTGCCGTAGTTCGCTGCGCGCAAATTCCCACCAATGCTGTCAGTATTTCCGCTTAGCCTCGTGCTCTCCTCAAACCTCCAACGCATGCACGTTCATGGGGTTGGAGGAGCGTTTTGCGAGCCTCAGCCGGGCCAGCCCCCAGCCCTTGCCAGTGAGTTTGAGTTAGTGAGTTACCTACTGTAGGTGCCCTAGTGCCACAGTGCCACGGCGGATTCTTTGCGCACTGTCTTGGGGTGTCTGGGTGCCCGGCCCTTTGGCTGCTTTTTGCTTGGGGCCGCCAAATGCCCGCAATGCCGAAGCGAACCACTCGAGCCTGCCTGTCGTTCGAAAGCGCCAATCGCCCGGTTCAGCAAACCGTCAGCTTTTCGATACATCCATGGCGTCTCTCCGTTGCCCATCGGGCGCATCGACGCGCCACTGGGCAGCCTTTCCACGCGCACCAGACCCGTTTGAATAGCCGGTGGCCATGCATCGCCTGAAACGAGTATGCCTCTCTTACTTGCATTGCCTCGCCTGGCCCGAGCTCGGCTTGTCGTCTCCGCGTGAGAGGGGGAATGTAGCTCTGGCACCAGCTCTGCGCCTGGTTGCAGCTCCTCCCAGCACCCTTCTGGTCCTTTTGTGACATGGCTCGACTCAAAGCGTCCCTGTACATGTCCTTGGCTCCAGCAATTCCCGACTCTCGTTCCTGTGAGTATAGCTATTTCCGGCTACAGTCCTTCTCGCTTTAGTCTCCGGAACCCCTTCCACACAAACACGAGCCGGTGATGACGCTTGCGTTTTATACTTATTCTCCGCTCTCTCCCTTCTCTGCCGGGGTCGTTTAACCTCGTCTCTCTTTAACTAAATTTTTGAAAAAATCCATTCAGCTATAGCGCTTGTTAAAGCCCTCTCTCCTGTCGTGGGATTCTTCTCAGGAGTTCAGACTTCTGTATTTCTAATGGGCTGCCGCAGCCGTAGCTGCATTATTTAATGTATACGTGCTGCTGTGTAAGGGACTAGAAAGGTCATGGAAACGGTCGGATCTCCCCTCCACCCTGCAACAGCTGCGTGAGGTCCTTCGGAGCATATGCACCTACCCGAGCCGCACTTCCTAGCTCCCGTAGCCATGGTTAGACCACAAGAAACTGCTCTTGTCCCGACTGTCAGCGGTCAACTGGAGCGCTCGAGCTCGAAGGCCGAAGCCATTCGTCGCGGGGATCTGAAAATCAGTGGGCCCATTCCCCTCACCGAGGAGGAAGAGCAGGATTTGGCCAAACGAAACACCGATCCTACTCCCCAACGGACCGATTCAACATCCACACGAAATCTCCTGCATAAGAAAAGTATCAATGCTGGAAGCCACAACACCGATCCGGTAGAGACCACTTCCGAACTGCAGGAGAGTCCCCCGGGATTACGGCACAAGAGATCTTCTACTGGAATCCGAGATCTCAGAGAGATGCAGAGACATACTTCTCTGGATCTATTGGCATCGCACAACAGCCCAAGCCCGTTCGCTTCTGCCTCTGACGGCTCAGCAAAGATGACACCTAAAAAGAAGAGGAGCAGTGGTTTGAGGAACGTCTTCCGAAAAATATTCGGGAGGAGGAGTAAGGAGGAGGTAAAACGCGACTCCGCCCAGAAGCATGGATATCATCACAGCGTGAGTTGGCCGGTTTCTGGTCTGATTTATCCTCTGACAACTTACAGGATCCGGGAACACTCATTACTCCTACACATACAAAATCGAAAGAAAATGTGGGCACAAACAGCTCACCTGCAGCAGAGCAGCGAATATCTGGCCTGCCTGTCCATGAGCCAGAGCCCATAAATCCTGTGGGGCAACATCTCCCCTTTCCCATGAATGTCAATGCCCCGGAAGAAGGAAGTCCACCACACGACTATCTGACGTTCAAATCACCACCAAAATTGCATCGACGACGAGCAACACTACCTAGTGTCGTACTTTCCGGAGCAGAAGTTGCAACATCAGCGATTTGGAGTGGATCAGGCACACGGGTAATGCCCTGGGATGAGCAAGGCCAAACAGAATTAATTCAGTCCCCCGAAATCGGAGTGGCTCTATCAAGCCCTACACATAGTAAGCGGAGGTCGCGGAGCGCAGGCACTCTACGTGAATCGAGTAAAAGGCCAGATTCTCTCCCTAGGAGACGGAGTGCAGAGATAAGATACTGGAGATCAAGCGGGATGGACCGTTCAGCGAGCGTGTACAGCACTTCCACGCCACGTCCACAAGAAGACGAAGACGGGACGAAGGATACGAAAGAAGAGGTCAGCGAGCCCATGGTTACTAAACTGGCTGAACCAACAACCGACGATGGCCCGCTCGACATCCCGCTACCAATCCAAGCGTTCAACTTCGGAGCTCTAAAGAGCGAGTTCGAAGCCTCAGAAGACGAAATCGAGGAGGCGATCGATTCTCCACCGACGCTGGAAGAACGGATCCAGCGGGTAGAACGCAGCATGCAAGTCCTCGAACAGTCCCTCCACCGGCTCACTGGCCGCAGCCACCGCCAAACAATCATCCTAGAAAACGCGCCAAAGGGCCACCGCTCGCGACAGCACAGCAACTCCACCGCTCGAGACGAGTACTCCCGCCAGTCCAGCAAATCCAGCACCCATGATCTCGGCATCAAAGAAGAGCCCTCCGGCCCTCCGTCCCCAAGCCTCCCTCCAGCCTTCCTCACCTCGCCCAGCTCTGCTGGCTCCGCAAATATCCACATTACGCCCTTCCCACCAATAGCCACATCTGCCTCACCACAACCCCACGACACCACTCCCCAAGCCGCGCAATCCTCCACAACTCCCCCTACCAACCCCACCGAGCAGTTCGCCGCCGTTTACATCATCCTGCGGCACGAGCGCGCCGCGCGCAAGGCGCTCGATAAACAGGTCCTGGCGCTGCAGCGCGAAGTCGCGGACCTGCGCTCGCTCGCGCTCAAGCTGTCGGAATCCGCCTACCCGACTCCCAGCCCGGACGCGGTGCTCGGCAGCTCCGAAAGTGCGCGCACGCTGCGCGCATACCGGGGTCCGGAGCGGGGGGTGGGGTTTGAGAGCGAGGAGGAGGACAGGCTGAGGGGGAGAGTGCGAGAGCGGATCACGAGCCGGTTTAGCAGGAGTGATAGTGAGGGTGGGGATGGCGATGGCGATGGGGATGAGGGCGAAGAGGATGATGGGATGAGGATTGGAGAGGAGGTGGAGGAGAAGAAGGCGGACGAGACGGGGAGGAGTAGTAGTGCGGAGGTGGCTAGTCCGGAACTTTGGGCCACGCCGAGGGAAGAGGTTGCAGGCTATGGGCTTTTTCGCCGATCTGGGGTCGTGGGAGGGAAGGAGGGGGATATGATTTAGTTATGGAGGAAGACGAGCAAATAGTTGAGTGCGTGGCGGTGATGGGATATAATGTGCTAGCCTGGGTTAGGGTTGGATTGGATGGAGTGCACGTTTAGCCGTAAGATACCCCGGTGATTTTTGTATTGGTTTTTTTTGTGTACGGTATCTAGCTAGCGACTGCATGGAAGGGTGGGTTGGATTTTGTGAGTTCATATTGTATTATGATCATCCATTTTACTGCTTTTTTTTTCGTATTATTATGCTCATATTCACGCAGTTTCTGTCTCTGCATTGCAGTTGCCATTTCTGTCAGCTCTCAAGTCCGCAGATATGGTGGTTCACTAAAGTTGTTTAATCATTGGTTCACTTCACTTCACTTCATCTCAAAATGTAATTTGAACTTCAACTCTCTTCAACTTTCTTCGCTCCAATACTAGACTTGTTACCAAGCAAGCTCTATTCAAACAAGCCAGCCGAACAATTTTCCTCGGCGATCAAGTCAATACGAATTACCAGGCAAGCTATACTCGCGGTCTCATACCTAATTCTCTCACGAGTAACTGTATACAACATCACCGATTCAGCTTCGACCAGTCAGATATTCCGAACGCCACGCCCTCCAATCACCAACGTTACCCAAACAATTACCTAACTTGCTCGAATGCACATTGCAGACACTCTTGGTTCACTATGATTCGGTTTCCGATCAGTCGAGCACCGCAGTAAGCAAATCCTTTTGTCGTCACTTTACGTCTCACTAATCCGAAATCAGGTTGGGAAAAGCCATCATTACCGTTCGTGCCGGCACAGAAGACTTCGCAATTCACGAGACACTCATACGGTCTAGCTCCGAATTCTTCAACGGAGCCCTTCGCCACGAATGGAAGGAGGCAACTCAGCGTGTCGTGGACCTTCCCGGAGTATCTCCCTCACTATTTGAGGCATACTCTCGGTGGTTGTATACAGGGAAGGTGTTCAGCATTCAGTCTAGCCCGGAAAAAGAGGGGGAGACGGAAGAAGACATAAAGAGAGTCGCAGAATGGGTTAGCTTGCTAATGAGCTACGCATTGGGCGAGAGACTTCTTGACACGCACTACAAAGATGCTATCGTAGACGCATGCATTGAAGTAGTTGTGCTTGAAGAATCCGTTTGCTGGACCCCCGGCATCGTGTGCAGCGTGTATTCCAATACCCCTCCCCAGTCCCCACTGAGGGATTTATTGGTTGATGTAGCGATATGGACAGCATCTGACGACGAAATGGCACAACTCTCAAATTGTGGCTACCCTGTGGAGTTTGTCGTGGGGCTTATGGCGGCTCTTTCGTCTCTCCGTCAGAAAGGGTTGAAAGGGAAGCCACCTTACAAGAGGGATCCCTGCCTGTATCACGAGCATAAAAAGACGGGAATGCCATGCCACAGAGAGAAGTCATAGACATAGGAACATCGTTGGAGCAGGGAAGTTTACATCTGTTGAGAGTGTTCAATGTCTCTTTGTTAGTCCCTCTGCCGGTTCTAGCTTTTGTTGGAATTTTGAAGATATTTCTCACCAAGATAAGTGTATTTATGGATCGCTAGGACTTCAATCGGGTTATGGGGGCGGTTTGAAGGCCACTCTATTCAGAGGCTTATGTGCAGATGCAATCTGTGCAGTTTTGGGGTGCCTTACTAGGTTAGTTCATTTAGTTTTCTAGCCCTTGTTTGACACTTTACTGTTCATATAAACAGTCATGAGCCACGGTCATGGTATGGAAGCTTCAGGAAAGGAGATAGCTGTCTGCTATCAATACGAATTCGTATAGCGAGTTCGTGTTCTTCAATCGCACATCTATTGTGCTACAAAAGTATCCATTGAAATGCTTCAAGCTAGTAAAAGGATGTGGACCATTTAAATAGTACAGTGTTATGATAGCGATCAAACAATCTTTTGACCGATTGTTGATTTTGCCCAAAGACCGCTCCGACCTTTCCGATCTCTCCGAATTCCTCCACTTCCTCCACTTCTCCTGGTCCTCCTGGTCCGCCTGAGCCTCTTCATTCTGTTTCACTTTATCGCCAACACCGCCACCGTCACTACAAACGCGAGCACCGACGTCCCCGCAACCGTAAGCGCCATGACGTCATACCAATGCAGCTTCCGGCCCCTCAACTTCATGCAATCCGGCCGCCTCCCCTCCTCCTCACTCCCATTCAGCGCCCCCGACGCCGTCACCCGGTCCACCTGACACTGCATATAGAAAGCTTCTAATTCCATGATAGAAGATCTTAGGAAGTTTGTCGGAGGGAGGTTTTGTTGTCCATTCCGTGGGCCCACACGCTGATATTCATGGAATTTCCACATACAAGAGAACAGAACTATTTTTTTGCGGTATTAATAATTACACGTCTTGATATGAGTTCCGATCTATCCGCTCATCGATTGCCGATTGAGTATTTTGCCAATCGAGTATACGCAGGTGAGTCAGTATATGCCGGTTGGTCAGTACACACCAGTGTCCCGGGCTGTAAGTTAATTGGTTGTACACATAGTACATGCTAGTCAGATGGCTTCATGGGGCTTCGAGGGTGGTCATTGTTTCACGCGTTTGTCGAGCAACGCAATCAGTATCATCAATCACTGGTAGGTCATAGCAGGGATAATTGAAAAGTCGCTTCACCCTGTCCTAAAGTTTGGCTCCCTAATCGGTAACCGGCTGGATCCTTCAGCTCTGTTGGCGGCGCCTCCTAATGCAAGTTTATACAAATCCGGCGTTTATTTCTGCCCAAGGAGAATGATATTCTCTTTATTCTTAACTCTGAAAAAATAAGAGCAGTATGTCATATTATTATCCTTTGAATTGCGTAAATATTTCCGTCGACAGTTTGACCTAAATACAACACAAGATACGGCAATATTACTTCCAGTCGTACTACTATTTGGCTTTTATTTTAATTTACAGAAACCCCTTAAAACTGGTCACTTAATTACCGGTATTTGCGTTGTACCCCTTTTTATATCTATCTAATAATTTGAAGAACTCACTATGGCCACGAAGACTCCTCGATTTGTTGCTCTCCTAAAGCCAACTAGAAACTTTTTCCTACACCCTACAAGCACGACTGTATTTGCCAGTGTAATCACTCCCGTCAACGCCGCACTTAATTCCGGGCGATGCTGTATAATGAGAGCTCGTGAGCTACTCGTAGAGCTGAACCAGAATCTATGGACGTCATGCGGAGCAGGAGTCGTTGTCACGGATCCACTAATACAGATAAACCCTTCTGTCAACGCTATACGGGCACAGGATTGGCCTTAATGGCCTATAATTAGGGCTATTAGAGCCATAATTAGAGGATTAAGATTGGCTCTCTACAGCCAATTTTATGGTAGTAGCTTTAATAGACCCAGTGTTCCCAATAATCGAATCGGACTTAGTTAATCGGACAATCCATAATCCGTAATCCGAGCCAATTGGATTGCAATCGGATTGCCCGGACCACAATCCCGATTGGCTTGATTAAATCGTAATTGATAATCGCGATTGTGTATATCTAAAAATTCATCCAAAGCAAGCACTTATCCATCAAAATTCCAGTATAAAAGTGCTTATTTTTTTAAGATATTAACTGCTAATGGCTTCTGAGACCGACAAAACCGAATCTACCTCCGCTTTAACCTCGCTGTCGTATTAGCTCCAAAATTGCTCCATTAGCACCCCTATTGAATTTTCACCTTTGGATCCTTTAAACCCTTTAAATAATAACGAATTTACTCTTTAAGAAGGCGGAAAGACTTACCTACGCGGTAAACGAATGCCAGCTATAAAAGGAAAGAAGAAAGGCTGGTTTTGGAATTACGGTGAAGAAATATACTATAAGGATAATGCGTAGTAGTTCTGGCTGTGCTTAAAATGCTAGAATAAGGAGCGGTTTAAGGCCTATAAGACAACTTCTATATTCTATTTAAAGAGCCATCTTAAAGTAGATTATTCTATTATAAAAATAAGCTCTTAAACTGACAAATTTACCATCCTCCCTGTCCTCCGCACCGCTGACGTTAGCGACGAAATACTATTAGAGCCTCTAGATAATAATATATAGATTAAATGGGTTACACGCTTTACTTTTAAGACTTTAAAGTAGCGGCTTATTTAGTGGATTATTGTAATGCATATTACATTTTTATAGGTTAAGAATAACTGGTTTTAAACCTTTCTTGCTGTCTTTAATACGAAGCTTATAGAGTGGATTCCTAAAAGCGGTAATACTGTGCGAGCGTGGATTATAGAGGATTTTTAGTAGCGACGATCCGATATTGTAAAGCAACTTTAAGAAAGTAAAAGCTTTATTTACTTATTTTACGACCTTTGGACCTCACCTAATTATCTTATATTTAGAGTCTTTAGCTATTATATAAGCTCTAAATATAAAGTAGAGACTATATTACTTGGATTATATTGTCTTAAAGGCCCTTATTCTAAAGAGAACATCGCGGAAGCTATTGTTGCTGTTATTAAGACCTACGAAATTATTGGTAAAATAGGTTACTTTATCCTTAATAACGCCGGATTAAATGATACTTGTGTTAGCGCTATAATTAAATGACTTAATATTAAAGACATGAAAGAACACTGTCGCCTTCGCTGTCTTGGCCATGTTTTAAACCTTTTAGTAAAAGTAATTCTTTTTAGCGAAAATCCTAAAGTCTTTAAGAAAGATATTACTACTGCGGCTATACTTAGAGATAAGAAGGCAGTATTATAATACTAGAGGAGTAAAGGCGCGTTAGGCAAGCTTTATAATGTTATTAATTATATCCGCCTTATACTATAGTAAAGGGAGGATTTCCTAGTAAAGGCGCGTAAAGGAGTAAAAGAGCTAGAGCTAATAATAGAAACTAAGGGATATTTAGATGAAGATAATAAGATAAAAGATCCTTTTATCCCAATATAGGATAATAATACGCTCTAGAATTCCTAGTTTTTAATAATTAGACGAGCTCTTAATCTTAGAGACGCTATTAATTTTTTTACTAAATATTATGTTGAGAAGAATAAGAGCTCTCTTTTTAAGCTAGATAAGCTTTCTAATGGTAATTAGGATACTATTATTCGAATAAAAGAAATCCTTAAACCTTTTTATATGCTTATAAAGTGTACTAAAGGCTAGGTTTAAACAGGATTATATGGAGCTTTATAGGAGGCTCTACCAACTATAAAATACCTCTTAGGGATATTAGAAAGGAGGGCTGTGGAGTATAAAGCAGAACTTATAAGCTAGAAGCAGTTGACAGCTAAGAATACTCCGCAGATTTTTAAGCAGATGGATATTATACTTGCTAACTATAGACACATCCTCTAAAGTACTAAGCATGGGTAGAGCAAGCTGGAGAGCTATTATAGGAAATTAGATGAAAGCCCTGTCTATGCTGCTTTAATACTTCTTTACCTAGAACATAAATCGCAATTTCTTAAGCGCCATTGGAAGGGGAGGCTGGATTAGATTGCATAAGCTAAAGAAGTAGTTAAAATGCTATAGTTAACAGCTTATAAAGATATTGCTAAACCTTCTGTAAACCTTTATATTCTTCCTTCCGCGAAATAATGAGATCTAAGCGATTTCGACTAATTTCTATATTCTCCTAATTATAACGATAATTGATAGAGCGAAGAGGAGGATGAATTTAAGTAATATATAAAGATTAAATTGGTTATTATAAAGCCTAGGGAGCTGTTTGATATTTATGGGTAGTGGAAGGCTTATAAAAGCTAGTGGCCCTTATTAGCGTATATGGCGTTTAATATAATAGCTATACTGGCTATAAGCTTAGAATATAAGCGCCTTTTTAGCTCTACGAAGCTCCTACTCTCTGATTACCGTGCGAGGATAAAAGAAGATATTATTAAGGCTTCCAAGTGTTTCCGATACTGGTATATAGCAAACCGCTTTAACTAGAAATAATGTTACTGGACCACCCCGTAACACCTCGCATATTGCCGTTATATTGCCGCACATTGCCCTTATATTGCCGTATATTGCCCTATTGGCAGAATATAGCAGAACCCTGGCAGAATATGGTAGAACCCTGGCAGAATATGGCAGAACCCTGGTAGAATATGGCAGAACATGGCAGAATACGACAGACGACGTCCCGTGTACGGCACGGCACCTATTAACCCAGCAACTAGTAACAATATATACCCTTTTCCTCCTGTTTTCTTACTTTCTTTTCTTATATAACGTCTTAACCTTATTATATAGTTTATATACATAGCTTAATAATATCTACTTTACTACATATTATCGTTACTTATACTCTATAATAAATAATTATGTTAACTATAGTACCGCGAATTAACCCTTAGTATTAGTATAAGTTTAGGGATAAAGTCTACCTTATTTAGGAAATGTATTTAGGAATATAGATAGTTAAGAATTAAGAGATGTAATGGTGCTAGGGCATATTACCTACCGCATTTCCGCATTCTGTAATATTCTGCCATATTTCCTTATTCTGCTATATTCTGCCGTATTTTACTAGCACTAATTTCTAAATAGACCAATTAGGATTTTCTATCCCCGGGATGGAAAATTATTATTGGCTCGTTTACCACTAGCGCCTTGGCGGCCCTTGCGACGTGTTAGCCCATACTACCCCTAATAATCTTTCTTCTTCTTCTCCTTAATTTAGCATCTTTGTGTATATAGCATTGTTTGAGCTTCGTCTTAGAAGCATTTATTTGAGCTGTTATAAATAGAGCTGAGTCCTGATATAGAGATGCGGCTCCGCCACCCCTGTCCTCTACCCCTATCAGCGTGGCAATCGGGAGATTGCAATCGACAATCGCGATGGAATCAGACCCAATCGATTGAATCCGATTGTGTTGCCATGGCAATCGCGATGGAATCGGCGATTCGATTGGATTATTGGGAACACTGAATAGACCTTTTATTAGTTTATATAAAGAGTTATCCTCATTTCTACTAAAATTGGCGACTATCCCCTTATTGTGGTGAAAGCTACATATATATTCTCTGCCCTCCTTTGTGTCTCTATCTCTGCTTCTCCCTCTCTCTCCCTCTCGCTGGTGGGGG
>Ga0307515_10007915_pt1 | contig 20867 bp, 17 predicted proteins | sample 17_EM_MG_FD_194513 | JGI IMG/M metagenome (GOLD analysis project Ga0307515, IMG submission 194513) | Populus trichocarpa ectomycorrhiza microbial communities from riparian zone in the Pacific Northwest, United States - 17_EM | ecosystem: Host-associated > Plants > Roots > Unclassified | place...
GAATCTGGACCTGCCCATGTCTCCAGCGGTGCGCCGGAACAATTTCGAGTTCCAGCTCAATGAGCTCAAAGTCCACGGCGACGATCCGAACGAGATGATGATGGTGATGCTCGCCGTGCATGCCGCCACGACCGGCGATGGTAATGAGGCCGGCGCGTGGATCGATCGTAATCTATCGGCAGGATTTCTGAAGCCGCCGTTCAACGTGCGCAGTGAGACGGTGGCCAACAACGCTGGATATATTCTCGCGACCTCGGCCGGTTTCGTGCAGAGCCTCGTGTACGGCCTGACCGGCTTGCGCATCGATGACAGAGGTCTGAGCCAAGTCTACGGACCGGTGCTGCCCGATGCGTGGAAGTCGCTCACGCTGAAAAATATCTCGTTTCGGGGAAAACGCTACGACATCGTGGTCAGTCGCGACGCCGAGGGCAAAGTGCGGCTGACGCGAAAGTTACGATAGCGCCACTTTCACTAGCGCACTGAACGCATTGTCTGTGGGCGTGTCTGAGCGGCTCCACAGTTTGCCCGAATTGCTTCCCACCACTGCCACAATATTTCCCCAAGCTCGTTTCGCATGAGACGTCTTGCGACTTTTCTGATGACTGTTTCCGTATTACTTGTGTTTCTAGGCACCGGCGTCTGGCAGCTGAGTCGGTCTCGAACGTATCAGGTCTTTGGGGAAATTATCCCACGCGTGGAGACAACCAAGCCGGTTCTCGCACTTACGTTTGATGATGGTCCGACATCGCAAGCAGTGAATGCCTTACTGCCGATTCTTCGTTCGCGGAACGTCAAAGCGACCTTTTTTGTGATCGGCGGAGAGTTGGAAGGAGCCCCGGAGCTCGGCCAGCGGATCGTCGGCGAAGGACACGAGTTGGGCAACCACAGTTATTCGCATCGGCGCATGGTTTTCAAGTCGCTGTCATTCATAGATCAAGAGATACGACGCACCGATCAGATCATTCGAAGCGTGGGTTACGAGGGTAAGATTCCGTTTCGTCCGCCGTACGGCAAGAAGCTTCTATTGTTGCCGTACTATCTGCGTGCGCATGGACGACCGGCCGTTACTTGGGATGTTGAGCCAGAGTCTGATGCGGCAATTGCCCGGAATGCAGACAAAATTGCCGAGCATGTTTTAGCAAGAGTGCGAACCGGCTCGATCGTTCTGCTTCATCCCATGTATCGCAGCGGCAAACCGTCCCTGGATGCCGTCGCAAAATTATCGATGGATTGAAGAAACGAGGTTACAGCTTTGTGACCGTATCTGAACTCATCGCTATGCAGGCCGCGCAACGACGCCACAGCTGAAAGGCCGATCACCGCATCCGTGTGTCGCCAACTTTCGTATTTCGCGACGTACGTCTAACCCCCTAAGGGAAATTCACACCATGTGCGCGCGCGACAGATCTCGCTTGTTCATTCTCATGTCACTGTCCGCGGCACTCTGGGGGTGCGCGAGTGATGGCGGTGTCAAGTTCGCACCGCCGTCTGCCGCCGGAGACACTTTCGCTCTGACAAGCGCTAACCGTCTCATTTCCTTCAATCAATCATCGCCGACTTTGATGCAGGGTAGCGTGTCAATTGGCGGACTGCAGACCGGCGAATCGCTGCTGGCGATCGATATTCGACCTGCGGATGGCAAGCTTTATGCGCTCGGCAGCACCGGCCGTATGTACGCCATCGATCTAAGCACTGGCTCCGCGACACTCAAATCTAACCTCACAGCGGACAGCTCGGATGCGACGAATCCCTTTACCGGCTTGGGCGGAACGGACTTCGGCATCGATTTCAATCCCGTCGTCGATCGTTTGCGAGTCGTAAGTGACACGGGTCAGAACTTGCGAATCAATGTGGATACGGGCGCCACAATCACTGATACGGCTTTGAATTCGGGCGGCACCACACGACTCGGCGTGACAGGCGCAGCCTATACAAACAACTTCGCCATTGCTTGTCGCACGACGCTGTTCTTTGTCGACTCGATTAACGACAAGCTGCTTGTCACGAACGATCCGAACGGCGGCGCGGTGACTGAGGTAGGCAACTTTCGTGTTGACGGCGCTACTGTCAACGGCTACGAAATCAGGACAGGTACCGATGGCACCAACACCGCGTTGGTGGTCACTACCGTGAGCTCGATGCAGGGCTCAGTGCCAACGCTCTTCACCATCAACCTGACCAATGGCGCCGTGACCTCAAATGGTATGGTCAATGGGCTCAACACCGGTGAGATCATTCGCGGCCTCGCAGTTGGCCCGCCTTCGTCGGCGCCAAGCCAAGCGATCGGCAATGTGACGGCCATTACCGAATCCAACAAGCTCATTTCTTTCAACAACGCGTCGCCTCAGAAAATCTGCACAAGCGCTGCGGTCACGGGATTGAACACCGGCGAAAGCGTGCTCGGCATCGACATGAGGCCCGCGGACGGCAACTTGTATGCATTGAGCAGCAACGCTCGCATCTACAAGCTCGACGCCAACACGGCGGCGGTGACACCGATATCCACTCTGTCAGCGGATCCGAGTGATACCTCAAGCCCATTCAGCGAGCTGAGCGGCACGGAGTTCGGTGTGGACTTCAATCCGATTCCGGATCGCATGCGCATTGTGACCGACACAGGCCAGAACCTGCGTGTGAATGTCGATACTGGAATAACGATCACGGATACCATGCTGAACCCTGCTGGCTCCGCCGTTACTGCGGCTGCTTACACCAACAGCTTTAAAGGCTCGACCACAACCACGCTGTACATTCTGGACACTCAGAACGATCAGCTCATGATCCAAGGCCGTCCCTCGAACGATCCGAACAAGGGCGACCTGCTGGCGGTGGGTCGGCTCGGAATCGATGCACAAGCCATCGCATCCTTCGAGATCAACTCTACGAACAACACGGCACTGGCCGCCGTCACGCTACCGAATGCAACAACTTCCGAGCTTCGTACAGTGGATCTCAACACTGGCACCGCCACTCGAGTGAATACCATCGGCGGCGGTGAGCAGGTGCGCAGTCTCACGACATCCGTAAGTCCGTAGTCCGCATATTCACGACGCAGGAAGCACGCAACGACCGACGGCACGCAGGCATGCTATCGAGCGGCGCTCACTATCGAAGGAATTGCATCGCATCGCCCGCCATGGCTGGCAGGCGATGCGCGATGCCTTTGTGGCAATCGATGCACGTCTTCTCGCGCGTCAACAGCCACCGCTCATGAACTGCAGCCGCACGCGCGCTCTGGCGCGTGAGATCGAATGAGTTAACACGATGGCAGTTGCGGCACTCGAGTGAATCGTTCGCCTTGAGCCGTTCCCATTCGTGCTCAGCCAGCGTCTGGCGCCTGGCCATAAACTTCGCACGCGTATCGATACTCCCGACGATCTTTCCCCACAGCTCCGTGGAAGCCTGCATTTTGCGTGCGATTCGGTCTGTCCAGCCGTGCGGAACGTGGCAGTCTGGACAGGTGGCGCGAACGCCGGAACGGTTGCTGTAGTGGATGGTGCTCTTCAGCTCTTCGAACACGGTTGTGCGCATTTCATGACAGGTAATGCAAAACGCTTCCGCGTGGAGCTCATTCATGCCTTCTGTAAATCCGCTCCAGAAGAGCACTCCACAAGTGAATCCACCCAAGGTCAGGACACCCAAACTCAATTGACGGCTGGGCGACCGAACCGTGAGCCACAGGGCCTGCAAATAGGCTTTGATCCGCATCAATCACTCTCGCGCACGCTTTTTCGCCCCGATCAATTCGTCCACGTCACGAAACCAATTGTCGACAAGCGGCTTCGCGTCCGTTTGCACTACGTGACAGTGCGTGCAGAAGTATCGACGCGCGGCGATACTCGCCAAGATTTGGCCGTCGCGATTGAGAAAGTGCGTAATGCTGATCATCGGCGCCTGGAAATCCTCTGTGTTGGCACGCGAATGGCAGCGTAGGCAAGCGTTGGAGTTCTTGTCGAGCTGATAGTTGTCGATGGCGTGCGGAATTGTCGGCGGCTGTTCTGGCCACGCTCGCTTGCGGCGTAGATCAGTGTTCTCAACACGCTGCATTGGCAGCGGCTTCCTTTCCTCATCGAGCGGAATATTCCGGCGTAGCGGGTCTCGTCCCGCATGTTCGCGCGTTGGTGGTGAGAGAGTGTCGCGCCGCGTATCCTGTGCACTCAGGATCGCGGGTAACATCAGCACTATTATCATCCATGCAGCTTTCATGGGGGCTTTCGCGAACGGTCAGATCTTCACCACTTTGACGGCGCACTTTTTGTAGTCCGTTTGCTTCGAAATCGGGTCCGTCGCATCCAGCGTCACTTTGTTTATCAGCACGCTCGGATCGAACCAGGGTACGAACACAAGCCCACGTGGCGGCCGATTGCGCCCCCGCGTCTCCACGCGAACACGCACCTCGCCACGGCGAGAGACCACCCGAGCTTCCATTCCCCGGCTCAAGCCGCGCGCTTGCGCATCGTCGGGATGCATGAACACCATTGCGCTCGGAAACGCTTTGTACAATTCTGGAATGCGCAATGTCATGGAGCCCGAGTGCCAGTGCTCGAGCACACGACCTGTGACCAGCCACATGTCGTAGTCGCCATCCGGTGACTCGGGAGGCGGCTCATACGGCAAGGCCCAGATCACCGCTCTCCCGTCGCTATTGCCGTAAAAGCGATAGCCTTCGCCCGCTCGCACATAAGGATCCTTTCCTTCCTTATATCGCCAGCGCGTTTCCTTTCCAGAAACCACTGGCCAGCGTAGACCTCTTTCACGATGATAGAGATCGAACGGCCCCAGGTCGTGACCATGGCCCCGGCCAAACTCCGCGTACTCTTCGAACAGGCCTTTCTGAACATAGAAGCCGAATGCCGCCGACTCGTGATTGTCGTAGCCCTTCTCAATCTCATCCACTCTGAATCGATCGGCTTTGCCGTTCGCGAACAGCACTTGAAACAGCGTCTTGCCGCGATACGACGGGTTCGCACTCAGCAGCTCGACTGGCCACACATCCTCTGTCGTGAATCGCTTTGAGAGCTCCATGATCTGCCACAGATCCGACCGAGCCTCGCCGGGCGCCTTCACGAGCTCATGCCAGAATTGCGTGCGCCGTTCCGCGTTGCCGTAGGCGCCCTCCTTCTCGACCCACATCGCCGCGGGCAGAATGAGATCCGCAGCCTGCGCAGTGACTGTGGGATAGGCGTCCGATACGACGATGAAGTTCTTTGGATTGCGATAGCCGGGCAACCCCTCCTGATTGAAGTTTGGCGCGGCCTGCAGATTGTTGTTCACCTGCACCCAGTATGCGTTGAGCTCGCCGTCACGAAGCTTCCTGCCCTGCTCGATCCCGTGATATCCCGGCTTGGCCTGAATGGTGCCGGCCGGCAGCTTCCAGATCTGTTCCGCGAAGCGGCGATGCTCAGGGTTCGTGACCACCAAGTCCGCTGGGAGACGATGACTGAACGTGCCGACCTCTCGCGCCGTGCCACACGCCGAGGGTTGCCCCGTGAGGGAGAATGGGCTGTTGCCCGGCGTGGAAATCTTTCCGGTCAGAAGGTGAAGGTTGTAGATGAGATTGTTCGCCCACACGCCGCGCGTATGCTGATTGAATCCCATTGTCCAGAAGGACATCACGCGAATCTTTGGATCCGCATAGAGCTCTGCGAGTTGCCGAAGCCACCCCTGCTCCACGCCTGTGACTTTTGCCGCATACTCGAGCGTGTACGGCTTCACAAACGCCGCATATTCCTCGAGAGTCACGGGCTGCGATCCATTTGGATCGTCCGCATGTTTGGCTGCGCGTTCCAATGGATGGTCTTGCCGCAGGCCATAGCCAATATCCGTGTTACCTCTGAGGAAGCGCGTATGCCGGGTCACGAAGTCACGATTCACTCGCCTGGATTGCAGGATGTGGTTGGAGATGTAGTTCAGAACAGCTAGATCCGACTGCGGCTTGAACACGATCGGAATGTCCGCCAGATCGAATGAGCGGTGCTCGAATGTGGAGAGCACAACGACCTGCACCTTCGGGTTCGAGAGCCGGCGATCCGTCACGCGCGTCCAAAGCACGGGATGCATCTCGGCCATATTCGAGCCCCAGAGCACGAACGCGTCCGCCGCTTCGATGTCGTCGTAACAGCCCATCGGCTCATCCATGCCGAAGGTACGCATGAAACCGTAGGCCGCCGAAGCCATGCAATGACGAGCGTTGGGATCAATGTTGTTCGAGCGGAATCCGGCCTTGAACAATTTGTTCGCGGCATAGCCTTCCCAGATCGTCCACTGCCCGGATCCGAACATGCCGACCGCGGAAGGTCCCTTCTCGCGCAAAACGCGTTTGAACTGCGCGGCCATCACATCGAATGCCTCATCCCAAGACACAGGTGTAAATTCGCCGTTCTTGTCAAACTTGCCGCCGCTCTTGCGCAGTAGAGGCTGCGTGAGACGATCTGCGCCGTAGAGCACCTTCGAGAGAAAATAGCCTTTCACGCAGTTCAGCCCCCGATTCACGGGCGCCTGTAGGTCTCCCTGCGTTGCGACGATGCGGCCAGCCTTCACGGCGACATTCACTCCGCAGCCCGTTCCGCAAAAGCGGCACGGCGCTTTTGACCACTTCAACTCCGCCGCCGAGCTCTCGAGCGCTTCATTCTGTGCCTGCGCGGGCAGCGTAATTCCAGCGGTGGCTGCCGCTGCTGCAGCGGCCGTCTGCTTGATAAACTCACGACGTGCGTTACTCATATTGTTTCCACCTCGTGATAAATGAGATTGACCAGCATCACATCGGGCTCGGCTCGAATCGTTTCCATCAGATCGGCGAGGCCACGTTCGGTGGCTGCTTCGAGCACTACGACAATCTTGCCGTCCTGCACGGCGTGAATTTCGACTCCGGGCAGATTCGCAAGACGCTCGGCGGTGACGCACGCCGACTCGCTGCGGGCACGGACGATTAAGCTGGCGATGTGGGCGGTGCCGCTCACTCGGCTGCCGCCTCGTTCAATCGCAAGGTCAAGGCGCCCACGGGACATACAGCGATGCAATCGCCGCAGGCCGTGCACAGCTCAGTATTCACTTTGGGCAGTGCAACCGGGCTTCGTGGCGCGAAGCGGATCGCGGACAACTCGCAAGCATCGCGGCACAGATCGCAGGCAATTTTGTGCCGAGCAAGACATTCGGAACCGATTTGCAAGGGCTCGCTGGAAGATCGCGCTGATGCTTCGCTCCAGCGGGCCTGCAAGAATGCGCGTCGATGAGGTTTGCTGATCGCCATGGCCGCTGACTCAAGGAGCAGCCGGGCCGGGCGGACCATGGGTCATGTGCCAGATCCACACCAACAACCCGTACAGACTCACGAGCAGAAACGTCAGCAGAGGCGCAAGCACCGCCGCAAGAAACAGAAAGACGCTGAGCTCACGGCGCCTGGTCGCGCGAAAATTCGCCTCTGAGATGCTCATGACGGTTCGTCCCTGAACCATTCAAGAAGCAGGACTATACAGAACGATTCTAAAAAGACTACCGACTTAGCGAATCAAACCGAGACGCGCAACATGTATGATAAAAAGTGCAATCTAAGCGCAGCGCACCCATGAAGCTGCGGTAATCCAAGGCTGTGAACCTACACCCGCTGGCCGCCTATGTCGGCGGCCAGCGGACAAACAGCGTGAGCTGCCGGCCAGACAGCTTCACCGCGGAGGAATATCTCCAACTCCGCTAACAGGTGGAGTTGGTTTGAGTAAGCAGTCCCATCCGCCAGGGCAGGCGAATGTAGTCACCACTGGCGTTCGGGTCCTGCCCCTGATACAGAAACTGCAGCCGGCATGGGCTCAAAGGCATCGTCTGATCGTTGCCCGCGCGGATTAACTCCCCATGGCTGAAGTCCCGCGTCCACGCGGTGCCACTGAACGTGACGTTATTCGACCGTGCGAACGGATTCGACTCGGTCGCCAAATGCGGTGTCCACGACCCAGAGAGGCTGCTCGACGTGAACGACCGATACCAACGCCGCCCATCCGATCCGATCGCTTCCTGCAGCAGCAGATATGGATTACTACCCGCCACCTTGTAAACCGCGCTTCCCTCGAACAACGCGAATCGCGAATCCTGCAGCGCGATCACCGTGTTGCCGAACCCGTTCGGGAAATTCGCCAACGTCGTCTGCGACCGGTAGATGTGCCCGTTGTCGTCGCTGGAAAACAAGAAACAATTGCTGCTGTCGCAGATCATCCAGTAGTCGAGCCACGAACCATTGCCTTTGTTCTGCGTCACAATCGCCGGCTCACTGCTCATGAAATTCCGCGGCGTTGTCCAAGATCGAGGGTTGCTCGGATCCGTGCTCGTTGAGTACGTCGGCAGACCGGTCTGATACACCAGGTACCACAAGTTCTGTGGTGCGAAGTAGAAGATATGCGGCGCCGCCCGATAGCCGCGACCGATCGGCGTCGCCGTGTCCAAATACGTATGCGTCGCTGCGTTCGCCTGCGGCCAATCTGCAAACGAGAAATGCACCAGATTCCAGCCCTGCGACGGACTTGCTGTCGTCGCATACACCTGCCACGCGTTGTTGTGCCGTACTACCGTGAAATCTTTGATGGCCACTATATCGCTATGCGTAGAGTCTGGCTTCGGACCTGCCAGCACACCACTAGAGCTCCACCGAAGCGACGACGGCAACGTTCCGCCGGAAGGGGGCGGCGGCGTTGTTTCCTCGACGCGGACGAATTGCCACTGCTGGTTGGAGCCGTTCCAGTCAAAGAACTGCACGATGTTTGCGCCGTCTGCGGTCGAGGCGCCTTGTACCTCGACGACCTTGTTGCTGTTGCGATTGAAGAGCCTCACATAGCCGCTGTCCGAGTCCACAAGGCGGAACTGCTGGTTGGTACCATTTCCGTCAGCCCACTGCACGACCGCGGCACTATCCGCGGTGGAGAAGTTAAGCACATCGAGCACCTTGCCCGAGTGCCGTGACCTCAGCCGATAGTAACCACCGCCCGAGTCTACGAACTGCCATTGTTGCCACGCCCCGTTGTTGCGCGTCCATTGCGCGATACGTGCACCGTCGTTGGTTGCCAGGTTGTACAAGTCCAACGCCTTGCCACTGTTCCGATTGATCAGCACGTACCACGCGCCGGTGTCCACAGTGGCCGCCGACGCAGATGGTGCAGCGAACGTTCCCAGCATGATCCCAACAACCACAGTCACTGCTAGTGCGAGCAAAAGTGAGAACGTTGATTGCCCCTTGCGCGGCGCTGTCGCACTTGGTCTCTGAGTCCCTTGAACACGCGTGAATTTCATAAAGCCTCCTTGCTGTCGAATCCTTTGATCACGGACTCACGAAAGTCACCACGGACTGCGCCGGGATCTCAGACGTGAACGCACCGCTCACCACGTTCAACGCAGACTGCCGCTGCAGCGATTGACTGGCCGAAGTAATCCATGGGGTCACGGTTGCCGCGGAAAGTCCTTGCAGGCGAATCATTTGAGCCTCGCCAAATGCTGTGTTGTTGATGACCACGATCGCGAACCGGCCGGTGGACGGATTCCTGAACGCGGAAATCCCGAGCGGCCCACTGTGTGAGGCAAGATTGATACGCACATCTCCCGGGCGAACGAATCGGCTGAATTGACCCATGACATACCCGCGCCGCTGAGGTGCGCCGGAGGCGTTCAATAGGCCATTGGCGTTGCCTATCGTCTTCCACCAGATATAGGCGCTCATGTTTCCCGTCACGAGGCAGTCGTTGATCTGCTCCGCCGTCGCAAGAGCGGATGCCATCGTTTGATCGTTAATCAGAAACTCCGTCATCCACAGCGGTTTGCCGCGAGAACGGGCCAGTGGATAGTCTCGAACGGCCGCTCCATACAAATGCCCGCCGATGTAATCGACATTGGCGGCGGCCGATACATCGTTCAGTGTCGGGTCCGACATGGACTGAATGAACCCGAGCGATTCCGGCATCATCACCGGCGCATTGATCGCGCCCGAGAAATCGCGAGAGAACACTCGAAACTGTTCGGCAGTCCATGAGGCTGACTCATAGTCAGGATCCCAATCGGGCTCGTTTTGCAGCGATATAACGGCCACCGGTGCACCGCTCGCGGCCATGGTGCCGAGGAAGTTGTTGAGGTAATTAACATAGTTGCCATACTGAGAGGACAAGAGCGAGCCGCCGACCACGTTGTTGTTGCTCTTCATGTTTGCCGGTGGGCTCCAGGGCGTGGCGAGAACTCTTGCCCCTCGCGCAACCGCCTTGCGAGCATTCTCCATGGCATCGCTGAAATTCCCGGTGGGAGAGATGCGAACCCGGATCAGGGTGAGTCCGAACTGATTGGACGCGGTGCCATAGAGCGTATCCATCTGTGCATCGCTGAGTGGATTGAGGCCTGCGTCGAGGAAGACCACTCCGGCGCCGAAGCCGTCGATCCGCTGATGTGTCATGGACCCATTGACCGTGCTCTCGGAAGGAGTGGGAGCATCGCTGGTGACACTCCCGTATACGGCCATTGCAAAGTCTCGCGCGTTACTGCCGTTGATCCATGAGCGATTGCGATAGGCCGCGCCACCTGAGTACGTATCACTGACAGAGCGCAGCCAGTTGATGGGCGACGTACCGGAGGTTCCGGAAATTTGCAGCACATACATGCGCCCGCCGCGAAGTACAACTTGATCGCTACCCGTGAAATCCAGGCGCAGTAGACCGTTAGACTGTGGGGTGTAATTGATCGCGAGGCCCGAACCCGCGCCGAATAAATCGGATCCCGCACCGTAAGCATTCGGATTGGGTGCGCTGCGCCCGCCGAGATAGTAGAGATTGAGCCGGAGCGGCGCATTTTGACTTGTCCCCGAGCCGCCACCCACATAGAGATAAATGGTCTGGAGCCTGCGGTTGCTACCCGATGGAACGATGAACGTCTGGCCGTAGCTCGTCGATCCGCCACCACCCGAGAAGCTCTCGCCCACAGTCGCCTGTCCACTTGGATTAGACACTGTGCTGAGGATCGGAGTGGCGGGCCAGCTTGTGGCGCCGGCTCCCACATTTTGGGTGACCGTGATGCCGGCAAACGTCGGCACACCGGCCAGTGTCAGCAATGCAATCGCAAGCCCGCGATACAAATGCAATTCCATGTATACCACCCTCCTTGGCGGAATCTCTCTCTGGTGCCGGCGCACACGTAAGCGTCCGCGCGCAACTAGAGGTTGAGTGCAGTCTTATCTAGATCTCGTGCGAAAATGAAACGAGACGCAGCGACAGGTGTGAGAGCTGCTCGGCGCTTGCCTGCGCGCATAAATCCCCCTTATGCATCCCTTGGCATGCCGCAATAACTAATCAGACAAATTCAGGGTAGCGTTACCATTGCCAACATGCAAACGGCGCAGAAGCTGCTCCGCAATCCAATAGTAAAGGTGCGGCCCGATTCATTCGTGCCATCGGCTGGGTTTGCACCTGAAAGACGATTTTGGTGGGATTACAGAGAGGCAGCGCTTTGTTTTTGATTGGCTCCGCGCGCTCAGCCCGCGACGACTTTGTTGCTCAACGCCGCTGCGTGCGGCAGCGCTGAGTTAGAGCGTCGCAGGTATCGCTCCGTTGTTAAAATAAGAACTGAGCTCCAGCCATTACTTTTGCGCAGACCACACAGCGAGCTTGCATCCTGCGCTATGGCAGCTTGATGAGGTTGATCGCCGCGAGAGGCCCGTCGGGAAACTGCTGTACCCGTGAAGCCGCCAGCCCGCCGAGGTCAATTCCGGCGAAGCCCGCCTCTGTGATCAATTGGTGGAAAGCCTGTTTCGCCGCGAGATCATCGCCACTGTAGAAAAGCACGCGCTGCCCGTCAGATGCCTGAGGGTCAGACGCCAGTACCGCTGCGACAAGCGTGTTGAAGCCCTTGACGACACGTGCACTGGGGACGAGTGACGCGATGACCTCACTCGAAGCGCGACCGCCAAGATCGGCGGCACGAAAGCCCGGCACGATCACCGCATTGGTCGCATCAACGACGATGCGGCCATTCCAAGCGGGCAGTCCCTCAAGTGCTTTCTCAACGCGGTCCCACGGCACTGCGAGCACAACCATGTCCTGCTCCGCTGCTTCCCTGAGGCTGCCCGCGCGAATGCCGGCGCCGAGCTCCCGAGCCACTGCTTGCAGAGAATCCGGACCCGTGCTGTCGCTGATCACAGCCGCACGGCCGGCTCTAACTACCACCCTGGCAACGGCCTGACCGATCCTGCCAGCGCCGATGATTCCAAGGGTCATCGTGCGGGCCTCGTGGCGAGCAGCTGCTGTTCCCATGCGAAGCTGGTTCCGACGTTGCCCATGTGTTGCACAAGCATCTCCGCCAGCGCCGGAACTGTTGTCGTACGCGCCCAATCGCGCTGAAGCTCAGATGCAAACACTGTCCATGTAATCGGCACGGCGCCGGCCTGCACCATGCGTTGAATCGCCATTTCATGCGCTTCGACGCTCACACCGCCCGAAGCGTCTGTCACGATGTAGACCTCATAGCCCTCACCCAGCGCATGGATCGCCGGCATGGCCAGGCAAATCTCTGTCCAGAGGGCCGCCATCACGATCTTTTTGCGCCCGGTCTTCTTGACCCAAGCGACCGCGCGCTCGTCTTCCCACGTGTTGATAAAGGTGCGGTCGAGCGGCTTCTGCTCCGGAAAGACCTCCTGCAGCTGCTTGATCAGATAGCCCCCACGCTCCTCAACGACGGTCGTCAACAGTGTTGGCACGCCGAAGGCCTTTGCGGATTTCGCGAGCCCGACGACGTTATTGATAATCGTCTGTGTGTCGTGGCTGCGCAGACCGGCGAACTGGAAGGGCTGATGGTCGATCAGCATCAGGGCACAGTTGTCTGGTGTCAGCAGCGCGCCAAGGCCGGCCGCATTGCGAGGGTTCGTCATTCGATGCATCTCCGAAAGGGAAGGTTATACCGGTGACCGCAGCACGTTGCTCACAGTACGGGTATGCGCGCACAGCAGGCGGGCCCAGTCCTCCTGAAAATTTGCTTCATTCTCCGAATCTCGAGCTAAGAAGACGGCGCGCCTGACTCGTTGCAAGGATTTGAGGCCCGTCCTGCGGGCCAGCAGCGGCTACCGCGTTGCGCCGTGGATCATTCGACATAGGCAGCGTTTGCGGAAGCCGATATCTTTGGATGGGATGTATCGAGTGGAGCGATAGATGCTTGACGGACTCACGCTTGATCAGCTGCGCACTTTCATTGCCGCCGTTGATGAGGGCAGCTTCTCCGCGGCCGGGCGCAAGTTGGGGCGGGCACAATCCGTTGTCAGCCAGACATTGGCGAATCTGGAGCTGCAGACGGGCATCAAGCTTTTCGATCGCAGTGCTCGCTATCCGCGCCTGACGGATGCGGGGCTTGCGCTCGTGCGTGAGGCGCGATTGATCGCGGACGGAATTGACGGCTTTAAGGCACGCGCACAGGCGCTGCAGGAGGGGCTTGAGCCGGAGCTTTCAGTTGTAATCGATGTGGTCTACCCCATGTCGGCGCTGACGAGAGCGGTGGGCCTGTTCCGTAAGGCCTTTCCTCATACGACGCTGCGTCTGTATGTTGAAGCGCTTGGCGCCGCAATTCAGCCCGTACTCGACAGGCGATGCATCATCGGGATCGTGGGCTCGCTGCCGCTGATTCCGGATGAAGTGAAATCCATTCCCCTGCTCGAAGTCCCCTTCGTGAGTGTTGCCAGCGCACTCCACCCGCTCGCGGCGCTTAGAAGCAACGTGCCTCGCAGCGAAGTGGTCAAGCATGTGCAACTCGTTCTCACAGATCGCACGTCGCTGTCGGCCGGCAAGGACTTTGGTGTTCTATCTCCGCAGACGTGGCGACTCGCTGATCTCGGGGCAAAGCATGCCTTTCTCAGGGCGGGTTTTGGGTGGGGCCAGATGCCTAAGCCGATGGTGGATGAGGATGTTCGGAACGGAGTGCTGGTAAAGTTGCACATAGAGGGATTATCTGCTCGCGCGCAGGTCCTTACGATGCACGCCATATATCGCAAGGATTCGCCACCTGGACCTGCCGGCCGCGCCCTCATTGACTGGTTTAAGAATCACGGCGCTGCGGCAGCCGTGCGAACCACAAACGTAGGATCGTCGAAAGGCACCCGCCGCGAAACGCGCAAGCATGGTGGAGTAGAAATGCCGCGCGAGCATCGAAAATGATTTGATCGCTTCGGTCCGGATCGTTCGCATATCCACGCTCAGAAAAAACCGTACGGCTTCGTTAGTTGGCGGCGACTGGCCGCGAAATCGGCGGTTCTGATCCAAATTCCAAAAAAGCTCGCTCGAGCAACAGCGGCGCGCGAATGCGCTTGACAGTTTTCATCGGCTAGCACACTAATCCGTCCGGCCTGAGGCACGTGCGCGCCTCCCGCGCGTCAGCTCCGGCCCCGTATCGTACACAAGGAAGTGTCATGAAACGTGCGCTCCGCGTCACAAGCATACTGAGTGTTCTGCTCCTCGCTTTTATCTCTTGGCCGCAGCAAGCGGATGCGCAGACTCGCATCATGCCCCTCGGCGATTCGATCACGGGTTCGCCAGGGTGCTGGCGTGCGCTGCTGTGGAATCAACTCCAGAATACAGGCTTCACCAATATCAATTTCGTCGGCACGCTGCCGCCCCAGGGATGCGGAGTCGCTTATGACGGCGACAACGAAGGTCACGGCGGATTTCTGGCCGTCAATGTAGCGAACCAGAATCTTTTGCCCGGCTGGTTGAGCGCGACACTCCCTGACATCGTGATCATGCACTTCGGCACTAACGACATCTGGAGCGCGCTGACATCCGATCAAATCCTGACCGCCTTCAGCAAGCTCGTCGATCAGATGCGGGCGAGCAATCCGAATATGAAGATCCTGGTGGCGCAGATCATTCCGGTGGCGCCCCCGAGCTGCGCGGATTGTCCACAACGAACGATCGCTTTCAATGCAGCCATCCCTGCATGGGCGGCGAGTAAGAGCACCTCGGCCTCGCCGATCGTTGTCGTAGATCAGTGGACAGGCTTCAACCCGGCCACGGATACCAACGACGGCGTTCATCCCAACGATGCGGGCATCGTCAAGATCGCGAACAAGTGGTATCCCCCCTTAACCCAGCTCCTGAACAACAACGGCGGAAACCTCACGGTCTCTCCGACGACGATTACGGTCGGATCTGGCGCGGCGAACGCGCTGCTTACCGTGACTTCCAATGCCAATTGGACAGCAACGGACAACGCGAGCTGGCTTACTCTCTCGCCCACTGCTGGCCCCAACAACGGCAACATCACTGTCAGCGTCACAGCCAATACGACCACTACGAGCCGCTCCGGCACTATCACAGTGTCGGGCAGCAGCCTGCAACGCACGGTGTCCGTGACACAGAGCGGCACCGCTCAACAACAGCCGCCCCCTGCTCCCACTGGACTCGCCGCAACCGCGGGCAACGCGCAGGTCTCATTGAGCTGGAGCGCTTCCGCCGGAGCAACGAGCTATAGCGTGAAGCGCTCGACGACCAGCGGTGGCCCGTATACAAACGTTGCAACGGGTCTAAGCACACCTTCGTTCACAAACACTGGGCTCGCCAACGGCACAACGTACTATTACGTTGTCAGCGCGGTGAACAGCAATGGTGAAAGCCAAAACTCCGCTCAGGCCAGCGCCACGCCGCAAATGAGTGGCGATACGGGCGGTGTCACGCTGACGCGCAATGCGAACCTGAGCCCCTGGTACAACGAGGAACAGGTGCTCATATCGAACACCAGCCCGATCACGGCGCTCACGGTCACGATCGTTATCCAGCGAACGCCTGGCGTCAGCTATCAGGGCATGTGGAATACCATCGGCTCGCAGATACAGCAGAGCAATAGCAGCACCGCCTCTACGATTACCTATCAGTTCACACTGACCCCTGGCCAGACTCTCGGCGCCGGCACGAACCGACAGTTTGTTGCGCAAGCGAGTGGCGCGGGCACAGCCCATCCCGGATCCGGCGACACATACACGGTGTCCTATACCACTGGAGGCATACAGCGCACACAAAGCGGCGCGTTCACCACCCCCTAGAACCTCAGCGCTTTACATAGCGGGCATTCTTGTTTTTGCTCCTGGTACCATTACAGCCCAATACGGCACCAGACCGCGCATGGGTTCCTGATCCGGTCACCGAGCAAGGTGCTCCCGGATCGGGCCGACACGCTTTTCTTGGAATCAGAATGGAATTACCCGCAGGGAGGCACCGGGAGATTAGATTTGTTTGAGTTTCCACGCCCCACTGCCGTAGTCGACACCTCTTTCAGATAACCCACACACAGCGCGGTGAGGTGCAGCTTCAGTCCGTCGAACGTGCTGCGATTTCCGCCAGCTTCTATTGCCGCCCGTGTCGGTCCCACGATGGATGCGACCAGAACGCCACTCACGACTCGAGGCTGCTCGAACTTCGCGTCACTGGCGGTTATCAACATGTCGTGTACTGCCTGGGCACATCGACTCGACTCCTCCTTGACGATTGCATCGCCATTGACGGCGGCTGTGGGCAGGTAGAGCGCGCGCGAGATGTCCGGTCTGCGAGTCTTCGCATCGACAAAGACAGCCATGATCGTTGCGCACATTTCTTCCATCGGCTTCCCGTGCACCGACTTGCAAGCAGCAATCGTGGCGTCAACAACCCCACCGACGTGTCGCCTCACGATTGCCGCCAGCAGGGCGCGCTTGTTCGGGAAGTATTGGTAAAGAGAGCCGACGGAAACGCCGGCTCGGTCGGCAATCTGGATCGTCGTGGTCTTGTCGAATCCGTTGGCGAGCAAAACCTGAATGGTTGCTTCGAAAATGGTGTCGATCGTGTCGCGCGAACGTCGCTGTTGCGGCTTTTTTCTGGGGTTCAGCGATACGGTTCGGTTCTGTTTCATATGCGAATAGTTCGGCGAAGCAGATTTGCACAAGATACCTCGCATGCGCACATCCGAATATCGGTTTCACTTCGCTCCGACACTCGTCGGCTTGCTGCTCAGTGGCCAAAGCCTGGCCTGTGAGCCGCCGGTCGGATTCGTCAATCCGCCTCGTCCGGACATCGCACCGCTCGAGGAACTCCTGGCTCACACGGAGCAAATAGACATTGCTCGTAGCCTGGCGGCCGTCGTGCAGGCGGGCGCCAACCGTCCGCTGAGCGAGGGCATTAGGCCGACGCGTGACCTGCCGGGCGTCAGCGGCACTTTCAATCTGACCAGCGGAGGTTTTGGCACGGTAGGCGCGCGCAGGCTCGTATGCCTCACCGATGGATCCCTTGCCGTCGAAGAAGTGCTGCACCGTGAGGTGCTCAGTGAGAGCCGACGATTCAGATATGTGGTCTGGAACTACACCAGTCCCAAGTATGGTGACGTCCGCTATGCCGTCGGTGAGTTCATCCACACGCAACCCGCGCCAGACAAGACCCGGGTCAACTGGACGTATCGATTCGCGCTCAAGAAAGATCGAGACCCCCAGCTTTTCCGGAAGTCCTTTCTCGACACCGCGTTTGCAGAGTGGATGCGCAGCCTATTGGAAAGGGGACGATCGAATGCCGAGGGTGCGCCCGCGGCCCAGTAGGTTGGGAGTCTGGCGGAGGAAAGTGACCGTCCCCGGTCGCGAACAACACGAGCTGTGCCCACAAAAAAGAGGCTGACCTCGCAGGTCAGCCTCTCAATATTTCCTTCACTCTGCCCTCTCCCCGAAGGAGAGGGAGATAAACGGGAGGAGGTTAATTCCCAATTTCCCTGAAAGTCGCGTCTTGTTGTGCTGTGGTACCGGAGATTGGATCAATCTTCAGCACATAGTTAACGTGCCTGATGTAATACCCGGGGAAGTTGAACGATTCAAATGAAACCCAGCTGCCATTAGCAAGTCCATTTCTTTTGTAGAAGGTCGCGTCTGCCTGTTGGGTACTGTTGCTGACGCTGCCCAAAGTCAATTGATAGTTATAGTGTCTAAGGTACTGGCCCGGGAAATTAACGGACTCAAACGAGACACCCGAGGCATTCGCAAGACCGCTGACCATTTTCCAATGCCCATCAGCCACGGGAGATACGTTCTGATCTATTCTTCCTACATTGTTTTGATGTCTGATGAAGTAATTCAGGAAATTGAACGATTCCCATCTCACGCCTACAGGGACCGGACCTGAACCCACATCTCCGTAGTGCGTCAACGACCCGAATCCAGGCTGGTCGTACGTTGTGGCATGACCTCCGGGCCCACCTTCTGGCCGCATTTGTTGTGCTTGTGCCGCTATGGATGGAATAAGACTGGCCTGACCTGTCCTATTGGCATAGTGGTTGTAGATCATTTCCCAAATTGCGCGTAGCTCTCCACGTCCGGCAGGCGATATTCCAGGTTGCTCGTTGTATGCGCAATTCTGCCCTGATCCCCATGAATAGAGCGTATAGGGAACACTCTGCCCCAAGTTGTATCGGGCAACATACTCAGCGCCTTTCCTGAAACGACTGTCATCATAGCCATACATATCGTCGCCCTGGTTCCAGGCTATCTCAGCAAAGCTCGCCATTAAGCCCACACCCAGAATGGAATGCCCCTGGTCTCGGCCACTTTCCTGCCATTGACCTAGAGTTGAAGAGTGAACAAATGGAACGGCATGCCTGATGGAGCCGTTACCTGCGCCGTTTTTGAAGTATTCAATGCCCCGGTTGTAGATTCCGCGGTTATCAGTGAACACGCCTATGGCGATCATTGCCGCCATATTGGCCAAATCCCAATTGGCCCAGTAGTTAGTGATGCAAGCATCATTATGATCCGCACCTTGGCTATTCCCTACGAGGAATCTCTCTACCAATGGATAGTAATAAACGTTCAGCAAATAGTTTTGAAAAGCTCCGACATTAAAACCACTGTACCCGCGCATCATTTCCGCAGCATTGGCAAACTGATACCCAAATAGCCCGGAGGCGAGATACCTGTCTGCATTACCGGTTAGTACGGTATGTGTTGAGGACCATGCATTCAAAATATCCCTGGCCTTATTACCATGAGCCGTATTGCCGGTTATTTTGTAGATCAATGCATGCTGGTAAGCCGCCTGTACATCTCTATACAGCAGAGAAACGTTGTCTCCGGTACCACCGCGAATCACGGTGGCTGTTGCTCTGGGAGTCCAACTCAACTGTGCTTCAGAGCTATTGATCAGTAGGTTGTAACTACTGACATAGGGCGCTTCATTAGCATTAACTTTTTGTGCCATCCGGACAAAATCCGCCTGCGTGTGCAGTATGCCGGGGTGAATAAAACTTTGAGCTAGTGCGGATCCACATGATCCTGAAAACACCAATGACGCGAGAACGCACCAGCGGGCCAATCCAATAGACCACCTACTCTGTGTCATGTTTCTCTCCTCCATGTTGCTCCTCTCCTCTCTGTGTCGAACACGCCCACCGACAGGTAGCCACCCTTGTTGAAGTACCGCTCCGGCGACAAGTCGTAGCTGTCAGCCGTGAGCGCCTTAAGATCCGGATTGCTACGCGAGCCGGTACCCGTGCTTGGATCATGGTGAGCGAGGGATTGAGCGCCGCCGCTCTCGAGCGAGCAGCGGTTCGAATTCAGCCCGAAGTCTTCCGATTTGGTTTTCGCGCTGAGATCGCTGTAACGCATGTTGACGGCGGCGCCGAGCGCAAGGCCATCAAAATCCCGTGGGCCCTTTTCCGCCTCTTGCACGTTCACGGCTGTAAGAAGCGCGACTGCGAGGACAGTCCAGGCCACGCGGCCACTCATAGTCCTTTGAGTGCTCATGCGTCCCCCTTGGTAATTTATGATATCGATATCAGAATGAAGGAACAAGCCCTGGCTTTGTAGCAACCGCATCTTCGGTCTTCGCAAAGATTTGTGTTATCGTTACCGAGTCAGGCGCGCCCTGGCCGAACAACGAGTTACCCCCGACCAGAGCGCGTTACAGCGCGGCTGGTGAAGACAGTTCATGACCTTAAAATCGAGCTCACGCACACGGACGAACTTATCCGCCAAAAAGGGCGCGTTCCGCGCCTCGACCATCCACGACGTTGCGGCACTGGCCGGCGTGTCGTCGATGACCGCCTCTCGGGTTGTCAGCGGCTCGGTGCCAGTGAGAGAGGAACTGCGGGAGAAAGTGCTCGAAGCCGTCAAGACGCTGAACTATCGGCCCAATGTCGCTGCTCGCGCCGCGCGTAGCGGCTCCGTGCGAATTGGCATCGTTCTGACGAATCCGAAGTCCAGCATCCTTGGAGATTTTCTGCTCGGCGCCTACGGCGAGAGCACGCGGCTCGGGGTGCATCTGCTCGTGGAACCTGCCATCGAGAACGCCGCAAGCCTCGAAGCGCTTCGCCGCATCGTTCGTACGGGCGTCGATGGCGTCATTCTGCCCCCGCCGCTGGGAGACTCGACGGCGGCGCTAAATTTTTTGCGTAAAGAAAACATTTCTGCCCTCGCCTTTGCGATCTCCGAAGCGCAATCGGCGGTGCCCACGGTCAGCATCAATGACTTCAAAGGCGCCTCCACCATGACCCAATATTTGATCGACCTGGGTCACAAGCGCATTGGCTTTGTCCAGGGCGGTGCGCTGCACTCCAACGCGCAACAACGCGAGGCGGGCTATCGCGCAACGATGGAGAAAAATGGACTGGCCGTGCGTACCGGCTGGGTCCAGCCCGGCGACTATACGTTCAAGTCCGGCTTCGAGGCTGCTGCGAAGTTGGTGACACTAACCCCGCGTCCGACCGCGATATTCGCTGCGAACGATGACATGGCCGCCGGCGTCATCGCCCTCGCGCACGGCTCAAACTTGAAACTGCCGGAACAATTGAGTGTGGCAGGATTTGACGATTCGCCGATCGCTGCAACATTGTGGCCTGCGCTAACCACGATTCATCAACCCATTGCAACCATG
>Ga0307515_10007916_pt1 | contig 20865 bp, 19 predicted proteins | sample 17_EM_MG_FD_194513 | JGI IMG/M metagenome (GOLD analysis project Ga0307515, IMG submission 194513) | Populus trichocarpa ectomycorrhiza microbial communities from riparian zone in the Pacific Northwest, United States - 17_EM | ecosystem: Host-associated > Plants > Roots > Unclassified | place...
GTATGGCTAGAGATGAGTCTCGTATGGCCGGAGATTACTGTCGGCCTGATAAGTCTATACATAGATGCGTACGCACGCATTCACACTTGTACTCATATATATATGGCCTTGTGGCACTCTTAGATAACATACAATCAAGCTTCTCTAGCATCACTATTTGAACATTTCGGAATGTGGTTGTTCGAGTGAGATGTCATGAATGGGAATATGAATGATATCCGACAGATCAGGTCCGTACATCATCTTTCATCAGCCTTTTTTTTGTACGCAAGTTGAAGTAACTTGTAGAGTGTCATTTGGGGTCCAGAGGTACGATTGGCTTGTCAGTTAATTTAGTGTGCCATGTCAAATTCAAGGTATCCCCTCATCACCGCCTGAAGCTTTGCCGATCTCCCCTTTCTACCACATGGATTCCGCTCCCTCGCTTCTTCCTCGTCCTCCTCTCTTTCTGTGAAATCTCATGAGGTGCACCTTGCTCACCTGGGTGATTGACGATATATGAAACATGAGAGGGTCCAGACGATAGCTACTAGATCATTTCGAGCAGAGTTGTGATTTGAAATACTCCACCTACACATACCATATCCGCCTGCCCGAACTCAAGGTTCACTTTCTGAATTCAACCAGAGGTTGAAGCATCGGAACTGGAAGTGAATGAGGCAATAGTGGTCGACTTGACCCGCATTGTTCTTTATAGGAGGATAACTTGGTGGTAGTAGAGAAGTACATACCTAGGTACACTTGCAATTATACATCAGTCTATCCCTCGTCTCTTGTTTAACTCCTGGGTACCCGGGCGAGGCTTTGGCTGAGGTCGGCGGGTTAGCCTGTCGTCTCGTGCGAAACACTAGTTCTAAGGCAGTAACCAATTGGCAAACCGGAACCTGCGTAGTAGACTTGACGTGTTGGGCAACAATTTGTCTCTTAAGCTTGCGCCGAATATCACCCGTCCGTAACCGCAGTCATTTTAACTGGATTCCTGGGCGGGCGTTTGCAGCCCGTACATTAATAAAATCCAGCATTTTGGTACGACCGTACGCATCCTCATCTGTCGATACAATCTAACGGGTGTCGTTGCTCTTTCACATTTCCTGTCGCTGGCTGTGGCAGACTTTCTAGCGGTGTCTTCTGAGGAAGATCGTCACTTACATATTCGAGACTTTTTGAGTGATAGGAGGAGCAAAATAGACCTAAAGAATAACAAAAGAATTGATTCGGCTGGGATTTGAACTTGGGCTGGGCGCATGATGCTATGATGGCAAGCGCCTATGATATTCTACACTACTGAATCGAGTGATGATGTATGAAAGGACAATTAACATTTTCATGATGGCAAAGTTGCGGATGAATAGAAGAGCTTGAGAAGCAGTCAAAAAGTAGTGATATCCCTCTAGTCATCGATTCAAGTCCTAATTTTCTAAAAGTTTGTTTCCCAGTTCTTGGGACTCGCTGCCTGCTTATAGATGTATCGCCATATGAGCCTGTGCCTATAAGTATCTAAGTAGGTAGTTCCGGAAGTCCACTACAAAGTCTAGAAGCCACCCCAACTTCCTATCATTAACATCCGGATGTGCAAAAAACCTGTTGTACCACAAAACTCCAGCTCCAGCTACCTGCTGACCTGGCCACGGAACGGTCAACTCAACGAGCGAACCACCCGCCATGAAATCTCGGAAACAACGTCTTAGGGATCTCAGAGAAATTCGACGTTCCTATATCCTCTACCTTTGGGCTTCTGTATCAACTACAATGCAAGCATCCAAACGCTTTAGTCTAAGCGCCGAATTTTCACCACCGTCAGTCATTCGGGTGCCACTACTTGTACCTGGTGGAGGTTATCCCACCAAAACTGCGCCAGTACCCTGGCCACGGATTAATCCTTAATTTTAGTCACAGCGGATCCGTTTCCAGAACTTTTGTCCTTGCACATAACATTGCAATAACCCAGCCGCTGAATCCGATACATATACCCAGCTATACTCGGACAGGGTAGACGAAACCGGGTGTGCATTATGTAGTGTGCGATTTGAGCGCGGTTAACTTTAGTGCACCCGTCATTGTTGGGAGTACCCCTGTGTCGGGAAGGGATTGACTTGGAATTGGCGGCAAAGACACGGTTTCGAAACATCTACGCGTGTAACGGTTCCGTGAACAGGGCAAACGGTGCATCGGCATTAATACTCCCGTAGTGGCCCCTGTCCGTGATCGACGATCATATCGGGGACCTTGTTGGGCTTATACGGTCCGGATGAGCCATTATACGTAGAGTATTGTACTGGTTATAAGGTTGGGACGTCAGTAGTCGGCAAGGGGTGTCTATCCCATCATTTTGTACATGCTGTAAGCGTCAGAGATATGTGTTCACCTTACGAAGTCTGTCAGCTACAGCCTGTCCCACTGAAATGCTGTTAGCAGAAGAGGATGTCCCAACCTCAATGACCACTACAGTACAGAACCTGAAAAGATGAATCGAGAAACTAAGGGCAGAGCAGGGCTTCTAACGTCTAGCTAAGCCTCTGGAAGCGAAATACCAGTAGAGAAATTAACTAGATTTCGTTTTTTCGAGTAATATCTAGAGTACTCTACCTCTGCCTAGAACTTTAATTTGCTAATCAGTAGCTACCGTCGTGCTACTTACTCGTCGGTTACCAAACAGCGTCTAGATTGATTAGATTAGATTACTCGTCATGATCGAAAGAAATCCGTATTATACGACCGTGCGAAATTTCTATATCCGACCTTGTTGTAACCAAAAATAGTAGGCGCTTCCAGACAATTACTGAAATGAGATATCCAGAAACTTTGATATCGACGAGTGGAGAACTCGTACCCTACTCGAATCTGTATGCTACGCGTATGCCAAGCCACAAATCTTGTACCCCATGAAATCATCAGAAAACTTCAAACGAAGATAACTCCACGAGTTGTAAGCCATTTCGCATGAGCTTTTATTTGGAGTGTTCTGAAATATTCACTACATTTATTTGGTCCCACGAATGAGTTATGGTGTTGCTATAAAATAAAAGCGAAAATGAAGCCCACTGCTAGCCGTCTCACCTTTCTTTTGTTATCCATATCCGCACTATGAAACGGTATTTCGACCGTCTCACAAATTCGATCTTTCCTGGCACTGTATGTCTAAGCTATCTGTAATCCGGCGGATGTGAGAGAGCTGAGGGCAATGTTAGAGATTTGATGATGATGAGATCAGATCGATTAGATAGATCAGATAGCGGTTAGATCCGCTCACGTACCGAGTCGATCGACGCTGAATGAGACATCCTCTTTTTTTGTCATACATCATCACCTTTCTGATGGCAGCGCTAGACCACCAAGCATGTCCTAGATAACGAGAGCTCCTCCAGATCACCGCAGAGTGTATCCCGAAAAGTCTCATCTGCCGCAAACGATTACCAAAGAATCGCCCCGTAACAGCATGAACTAATACTCCGAGTACTTGTTCATGATCAACATGATACTTCCATTCAAACATTAGTCGATCGGGAACGTCCAAACGCCCAGATGCCCAGCAAGATGTATGCTAGCTACCCGAAGGCACGATAAGTCGATATCTTAACCGCTCCTGCTAGTTAGAGTTACGGGCTTATTAGAACTGTACACTCTGCTCTCGATAGTTTTGGCCTATTTAGAGAATTCCGCTAATGAAACTCCCTTGTAACACCACTGTAAATTATAAAAGTGACAAGCAAGGGAAGCGGAACTAGATGAAGTTTGAAATTGAGACTTGAGAAGGTACAACCACTGCCCGAATGCTAGGCAGCATACCCATCATACCCTATCCCGGATTCGGTACTGAATTGTTTAAGCCCAAAGCCGTTCTAAGTCAAATACTTACTTGTAGAGTGGAAACTCTAGCCGACACTCCTCCAATCCTTTCGACACACGTTCGTTTCAGCCGAAGCGCAAGTCGTTTTCGTTGCAATGGAATGTCAAGTCGACAGGAGCAAACAATGACCGGCCCAATCCTGCTGTTCGGGTAAGCTTTTCGTAGATGAACATGTGGGTTAACTATAAATAAATATATAGCAACCAAACCCAGTCACGTCTGAGATCCGCACTGCGCCTCGCGGTCGACGAGCCGCAGTTTAACGTACTGTGCCCGTATAAATGCATGAGATATGCAAAGCTAGGCAACAGCAAGATTGCCACCCAGTGATCGTGGGACCCAGTAATCGTGGGGACATATATTGGAGGCTCAAAGCTGCATAGAATCACATCCACTCGCTTACTCTTTTGTCGTTCAAGACGGTTATAGATTCGACAGTCCGAACAACGATCAGCAACGAAATGGTCGGGACGCATAGACACCTCTAGAATCAGGCTGAAAGGGAGGCGATTTACAAGGCGGTGAGGAATAGAGGCCAGCCATGTTAAAAGCTGAATAGGGTCATGGGCTTTTTCCGGACTGTACCAGATCTTTCATTCCTCATAATTAGGTGTCTTCTCCCCCGGACATCTTTGCTTAGCTTCCTTCCTTCTTTCCCCCTTTCTCACCTCAACGCACCATTATCAACCCCGCAATCAACGGAATGGCAAGTCAGCGGTCGTCTACAGCAAGTTGGCCCTATGTAACACCGCCTCATGGTTTGGATTCCGGCTCGGACTTTGAGGATATCCATGGTAATCTATACGAACCTCCTGGGCCGCTTCTCGAATGCTGATTACCACTAAGTCCCACTCCTGCCTCCTTCGCGACCAACATGATCCGCGAGTTCAACAACAAGGAACAGTCGGACCTCATGAACTGATCCAAGACCTCCGTGACAGCGGAGTCTCTAAGCATATCAACCTCCCACAGCTCGTGGTCGTAGGAGACCAGAGCTCCGGGAAATCCTCGGTGCTACAGGCCATTGCTGGAATCCCATTCCCGCAAAACAGTGGCCAGTGTACAAAATTTGCTACGGAGGTCATCCTCCGCCCAGCCAAGGAAGAGTCGCACTCCGTCACGATCCGGCCATACGATTCTGACGAAATTCGCTTAGTGAGGTGTAAAATTACTTCTTTCGAAGACTTAATTAACACCATCAGGCAGCCGACCGCTTCATGACCTTCACGGACATCTTCTTGCGTGATGTGCTCCAAATCCACATCGCGGGTTCGAAACATATCACTAGACTTAGTCGATTTGCCCGGTTTTACTCATGACGGACGAGGCGTGGTGGCCGTAGCCTTGGCCGTGGAGTATATGAGGAACCCGCGTAGCATCATTTTGGCTGTAGTGTCCGCCTCGGCCGATCCCGATACGCAGCAGGTTTTACAGCTGGCGGAGCAATATGACCCGGAAGGTCACCGAACCCTCGGCATCCTCACCAAGCCGGATAAGACCGACAAGGATACAGATCTAGAAATTTCGTTTATTCGAATGGCGAAGAACGAAGACGTAGAACGGAAGTTCCTGCACGGATGGCACGTTCTCATGAACGGCGCTGCACACGATGGCCATCGGATGGTCGACCTCGCGACGCGCGAACAAGCGGAACGGGATTTCTTCGCCGATAAGAGTGGCCGATGGTGCGAGGTTCCACGCGCCGTTGCATCGGACCCCTCCGTTTGCGTCTTCGCGCGTTACTACTGACGCATTTCAAGAGACAACCAAGGGATTCAAGTCCGAAATCCAAGACGCCATTACGCAATGCCAGAAGGAGAAAGACGAAATCGGCGATCTACCCACAACCCCAGAAGAGGAGCGGCAGTTTCTAGTCAATCTTGGTACCAAGTTCCACGAGCTCTGCATACTCGCTGTTCTCGGCATGTATGCAAACTCGGCCTTCTTTGGAACCGGATTTTCGGCACATCCGGAGGCCGAAGCGCGCTTTCTGCGCTCACGCATTCAGAACCTCAATATGACGTTTGCTCGTATCACGTGGGCCTACAGTCACCATATCGAGATCGAGGGATCGAACTTTGTCCCCGACAATGTCATGAGAATTGGTGACGCGGAGACGCACTTTGACAACTGCCGGGAGCTCCCTATGCAACTCACACGCATGGACACGATACTTCAATGGGTAAGACCAGTGGCAGAGCGCACACGTGGAATGGAACTCGACGATGGCCGCAATCCCTTCCTCGTTAAGGGCTTGTTCGACGAGCAAAGTAAAAAATGGGAGACACTAGCACAAAGGCATCTCGACGAGTGTTCTGAAAGTTGTCGCACGTTCCTCAGGCTCGTTTTGGAGCACGTTGTCGGAGGTCAAGATCTAGGTGACTACCATCAGGTTCTCCATAAGAACATCGAGTTAGAACTGGAGAACCGGTTGGCAGAAGCGAAGAAGGAGTTGAAGAGCATCATGGAGGACTTCAACAGCCGCTTTCCTATCACAGTCAGCTACCTCTATGCTGAAGGCGTCGCGGAAGCACGTGCAAGGCGTTCCCAGAAAGCTCCATCGAACAACTTTGTTAACCCAGGCTAGGTAGCTTGGTAGGACTCGCTGACTACGAAGAAATTGTGGAGGGAGTCACCGAACTGATGGGCACGCTGGATGAAGAGCACGAAAAAACAAATGATCCAGATGTTGCACGGTGGGAAGCATCATTAGATGAGGCGTGGGCATACTACAAGGTTAAATAGCTCCTTAGGTGTATTCTGGGGTTTACTCTAAATTGAGGCTATGCAGACAACTCGGATACGCTTCGTCGACAATGTCGTGGTCCAAGTCATCGAGCGGCAGCTAGTGAGCAAAATGACGGACATCTTCTCGGCATCACGTACCTCCAAAATGGCAGACGACGAGGTCAAGTTGATGACAAAGGTGGAATGGTTTAGGAGGTATTATCTTCATATTAATATCTTGCGCCGGGCGTGCCTGTTGCTGATAATATTTACAGCCGGAAAGAATTGAGCCAACCCTACCGGACTCAGTAGAGACGGTACTCCTCGTCATTGCACGTCGCTCGTGGTATCATTGTAATGTCAGACATTGGCGGGCGATGAATTCTAATGGTCTTCCGTACTCACTCTTCTATCTTTCCTTGGTGTGGGTTTTGAATTCGGTGTATATTTTTAGTCTATGGACGGTAGCTTCACTTTTCTTCTTGTAGTTGGCGAATTTGAAGAGCTAAGAGTGCATCCAAAATTATTCATTAAATCATAGCCGTCCTTAGACCAGCAGGCTTTAGTGCAACATTACTGTATCATACAAGTGACTACAGGACATCGTGTTTAATTGCAACATCCCGGAAATAACTCCAAGCTTCCTGGCGGCTCGGGAGGTTACATCGCATTGGCCATGGAAGTAGGGACTGTTGAAATACTGAATGCTAGAGAAGCTTGTGTATTCTAAACTACGGGAGTTTGTGTGATCTTATATACGGGCATCAGAGTATGCCTTGTACACATGCATGCGCACTCAGCTGGCATTTCCAGCTGAGTCTGGAACGGCCATCATCATCATGAGATCATGATCCCCATCAGCCCAGCTGAAGCCCATAAGCCGTACGTACGGAATGCAATCCATATATGCAACAGGGACGCAGATATTTTGATCAAGTGATCAATAGAGTAAATTCTTAGCACGCCACAATTTATTAACAAGCTTTTTGAAGAATAGGCTCAAATTGCTATAATTGAACTTTTAAAGTCGATTAAAAATCGTTCTCTTATACCTCGCCAGACTAACAACTTGGATACAATCAGGTATAGTGGACCATTGAGATCTTCATAGAATCGCTAAAAGAATCTGACCTTTCTAGCTCGATGGACAAAGCGACTTTCGCGGGTCGGACCGGGGTTACGCGATAGTTTTAAGACGAGTTTAAACAGAATTCCGATGATATATATGTTGAATTCACTTACTACTCGTCGATGAAAACCGCACATTTGTCTGGAAAGTAAATGATCTGTTGATATTCGCTTGGGGTTGTGATATTGCATATTGACAAGTACTAAAGTGTGGGAAGCCCAAGACCCATTTAGGAGCTCAGCTATACAATATAAGCAATAAATAACATAGAGGTCAGATAGGTAGGTGATGTCTCTCGGTGAAGTGTCAGAAACAGCATCTGGTCTGCTTGCCACCTCTTGATCTCATTTCACTTTAAGTATTCTTGTCTCGTGAAATCTCTAGCTGATTATGAGGAATTCAGAAACTTTGATAGGTGTATCGATGGAGACTTCACGTGACAGAAATAACTTGATGCACGACGATGTACTCTAGAAGGTCAGGACTAGAAGAACCTAGCCAGAGGTACTCACATAGGGAAGAGGTCAGATGTGATTTAGTGCGAGATTTGAACGCAGTTAACCTTGCGCGAAAAGTTGTCTGTGTACCGCTTATGGAATTAGGGAGTGAGTGCTTTGAAATGGTACTTAAATCTGCTTCCTCAAACACATCTCCCCTCTGATTCAGAAACCCCTGTACTCCCGGTTTCCTCTTCCATATCCGGGGATCTATTTATGAAAGGCATCTATAAAAGAGCAGTGGGGTACGATCCGAGGTTTCTTCCGGCCAATAGTCTATATGATATGGATGTTCCCTGCAGGTATCTTTCTGTATGCAAGCAGTATACGTAAGTCTCAAGGCTGCAGCTGTAGGACCTAGCAGATGCGTACTCGGTAGCACTCGCTGTAGCTTCTCTTCCCATGCTACCTCGTGCTGCGAGAAGAAACTCACGCCCATGGGCACCACGATATCGATGTCTTGGACGGGCTAATAACCAGAAGCTTGCAGATGGATGAAATTGCATTTTGATTGTGAGTGGCGAGTTGCTTACTTGGATTGGAGTTTAACTGTGTTTCCAGATGTGTGGCGAGCTTTTGGACATGTCACTAATGGAATTACAAATGTGTGGGAGAACGGAGAAGTTGGGTCTTCAATTTCTCATATGAAATCACTCGAGTAGAATAAACCCGCTGCACTTGACACAACCTATTTAGTTCTCTGATTACTGTCATACGTCAAATGGGAAAACGTGCGAGAGTTGATATGTATCTCATCGCTCTCGTCCGGAAGGTTAACCCCACAATTGCTTTCACTAACACTTATTGCACTATTTTTAAAGCGTGGGTATGTACTTAGGTCTGGGGGTAAACAACCACACAGAAATTGAGGGTGTCACACAGTTTTAGGTGAAGCACGATCTGAATAATGGCAAAAATGGTAAAGCTGAAGAATGCACTGACTTCCACCTCAGATTTAGCACAGTTGACACCCTTGACTCACAGCAAAATTTAATACCAGAACAGGAGCGTCCGATCCTTTACCCCAGACCTGAGTACTTTGTAGGGAGAATTGAGACTAGATTGAAGAAATAGATGGCTCCCCAACTATATTCTCCAGTGGCGCCGGCCGCCAGCTCTGCAGGGGTCCCTAGCTAGTGCCATGGACATCGATGCATCACACATGCGGAGCTGAAGATAAATTTGGCCCGGGACGATCAGCGCCTGTGAGACGCTAATAATATCAGATTATGGCACTGTATCCCAGCACGCAGACCTGACAGGAGGGCCGCTAGATGATCGTTACAGATCAATACTTACTTAAATAGGTCTATACAGAGCTGGTGCGGATCCTTCAACCAGGTTCACCCCGCTCACTCGGACAATCAAATATGCACGACTTACAGTGCGAGCGCCTTGTGTCTCCGAAACTCTAGGGTGCTATTAATTTGTTCTAGACTGTTCTTGATACGCCTTGTCCATAAGCAGTCGGGTCTTCCGTAGACAAGTAGAGCGTTCCTACCACCTCAAAATTGCAACTTCTCACTGAGTCTTGGATCTTGGGTGCAGTACTGCTGCAGATTGCATCAGTAAATGGATGAGGCTCTGTTATTTGATACTCTATCAGCCTACCACAATTGCTGAAGATATTGTCGTTGACTGCAAGGAGCTTACAAAGGTTTCAGTCAAGCTGTACCCTGCAAAACTACTGCCGGCTAAGATCCAAAACGCACAACGAGAATGTCACAATTTTGGGGTGCAGGAATGCTCTAGTGCGTGCTGTCTATGAACAAGGCGTGTCCATGAAACGGTTCGACTCCTCGGACATATAAATTAGGCAGTCACAATTGAGGTCTTGTACTCTACAGTTGCCTCTCTAAGAGATCAATTGTATGCTGTTTCGGTAAAATTCTGGTTGCGGCTGCCTGCACGATAGAACTCATAAAAGGAGGCTGCAACTACGCTGTATTTTGAAAACCAGGGTTTCCAACTTTACCTTTGGAGGTAAAATTCAGATCAACTTATTAAAAGAGCTCTCTAAGTGCTCACTTTTGGTGGTAACTTTTTGAAGTCTTTGAGGGAGGGGCTTCTGTAATTTGAAGTTCGCAGTAGTTTTAGCAGGGGTAAAGTTATTTCTCAATACCATAGTTTAACAGCCGAACGCACACTAAGCTTATAAGCATACGGACATCTCAAATTAACACATCTGCAGTGGATAGACACGCCGATAGACGAGAATGTCCGTATAACAAAACTATCACCCGGGCCAAAAGCAGATTACTCGGTCTACGGGGGCGAAAAAATCCCCCCCCTTATCTTAAGGCTTGATGGATCCCCTTTCACATCCCTTAACCACTCTCCGTAGCTCGACTTGTTTTTTAGCATTTATTAATCCTTGAGCGGTGCTGCACAACTGGTGTATGGAAAGGGAAGTAACAAATAGGGACAAGTACATTAAATACTGGTAAAGGTTGAGCAAGACTGGGAGTGTGAATGTATGCACTTCATTCATTCCTCAGTGAGCTCGCGAGTGCCGACGACTGCTTGATCAAGTTCATCGCGTTTCGTGGCAGTAGTATCGTCTGCATCACTTCTTCGCTGCCAAATTATCCATATTGGTAGATTTGGATGCCCAATATCTTTCAGTTGGTCGCTGGAATACCAACGTTCGCCCAGTCGCCGGGGCCACTCTCTGCAGCTAGATTTTCAATGATAGGGGGCTTGGTTCCCTAGAGAACGACAGGACGAGAAGTGTTTTCTATGAAACTGGCATGCGAGAGGAGAAGGACCGCTATTAGAGTGGCGCCTTGAACTTCCACCTTTACTAGCGCATAGCGCACCGCTCCCCAATCCATAGGGCTAGGGCTTTGGTCTCCGGGCCCTCAAGGTCATTCACTTTCTTCGCTGCCCGGCATTCAAATTCATCTCAGCTTTTATCAGCTCTCCCGGATTTAGACCTTTACATGCCCACTCAACTGCATCCTGCTGCTTAATAGTAGTCTCGAACGTGTACCACACTCCAAGACTAGCTTAATAGACACCGTCCAGCCACCCAAATAGGAAATTTTAGATCAAAAAATTATACACAAAATTAGCATGCTAGCATACTACAGATGAATGAGGTTACATGTAACTTGTCACTTCAAAGCATACATGCCCATTCACGTTCATTATTAGTGCATTAGGTTTCATCGTTAGTTACTGGAAATTGAAGAAAAGGCCACCCGAAACATCCCCGACGCCAAAACGAACACCAAAAAGAACCAACAAGCCCAAGCCGATGCATCTTTAGTACTGAAACTTGCCCTAATTATAGATATCTCCTACTTCATGTCCTGAATCACACTTTTGAACAAGGTTTCACACCATGTTAAACTATCCGCCGACTCATCCAGTTTCGATACTGCAACTCTAGGCCCCAGATCCTTCATCTCTGTCGCGGTCTTTGGCTCTACCACATCAACGGTGACTGAGTGAGACACCATAATCCCCGCAGTTGCAAAGGGATCGTTCATAACTAGATGTTTCTCCGACGACATACTTGGGCTTCTTGAGATCTCACCCACATCCAAGCCACGTCTCCCCTCTCGTGGCTTCCAAAGGCGAGTCCCTCTTCTGGATGTCTTCTTTGGTATGGGCATCGGCACTATTCGTCCCGAAAAGTCCCGGTGGGTCCGTCTGGCATGGACTTCGTGCTCGGGACAACCGGGGTACGATCGCTGTTGTGTTGAAAAGAAGTTGAAAGGTGTCAAGGTGAGGTTGGGAGCAGTGACAGAGGTATGTATTGGGACAAGTATTTTGAAGACGATCATTTGCGCTACTGTTCCGGAGGAGCCTGGGCGGGCATCTATGGGAGTAGCGGTAGGAAGGAACTGGGGACTTGCGTCTAGGACTGCGTTGTCGAAGTAAGGGTCTTTGACTTCGCGACGAAGGTGGGTCAGTGCATCCTTGAATTGTATTGCAAATTCTTCCGTCAACCCCGCGGTTTGTGCAGCTTCTATGAAGTTAGATTGTAGTTCCGTGGCAATTTCGCTGAACATCTTGCCGTTGTACTGTTGTAGAAAGCGGAAGTGTGCTGAGGTTAGTGTTGGGATGCCGAGCGAGCGCGTCGGAAGTTTGCTCGTAGCACTTTTGTGTACCAATATATCAAAGCCTCCCTTAATCTCAGCCTGCATGGCAAAACAACCTAGGTATACTCCTGGCAAGAGTAACGCTTCTCGCTCCGGATTATATATGGCCATATGTTCGATGGCTTGGCTGATACTGTGTTTGGAGACCAACATTGTACGTGATAGGATATCGTAGACATTGACTGGTGTGGTGAAGCGGAATCCAAACGTCCCCAACCTTGCGGCCTCAGCTTTATCCACTTTTTTCACCAGAAATAGGACCTTTCCACGACCTTGATGATCGCTGTAGGCTGTCTCGGGATCAGATTTTGTCGCAAAACTACCAGCAATGATGATATCTTCGTATAGTACTCCCACTGATTCCAAGGATTGGTGTGTAGCATCTGCGAGTTCTTTGGCGGCAACACAGAACATTTCTCGGAATAGAGTCGAGTACTCTTCGAAGTAACCCTGATTACCATGCGGGGTGGCAGTGTAGCCCCGCAAGTGTCGTCGCATGCTAGGGAGTAGGTCGACAACGGCTCTCCAGTTTCGTGATGTGCGGTAGATCCAATGGAACACGTGATGGCGCTTGCCAAAGCTTTCTTCGAATGACTAGATACCAAATATAAGCATCTCTACTAAGTATGTATGCCATAGGCTGGCCAGTTTCGGACGTACATACCCGCTCAGAGAAAGTGTCAGTAATGATCTTCATTGGTAGCGTTCCATCAGGCAAGACCATTAGTTTTCCATCCTCAAACGTAGCAGACGCCAATAAAATTTTCTGTGCACGCTTAAGTTGTTTTCTCCTTTCCCGACCTGCAGCGGCAGCAAATGTTACTAGTATAGTACAGCAAAAGACAGACTTCATAGCAACGCAAGGATTAGCATACATCAAACAGTCTGATGGTGCTCACATACTAATACAATGACGATAACCACAACCCAACGGCGAGACAAAATACTCTGTGGAGTAGATTGAGATCGGTTGCTGATATATGTTGTTCCTGATGCAGCAGTCCAGTGCATTCCCGACACTGCACCAGCCAGGACAAACCCGAGTATAAGTCGCTTCCACCACGAATTTGTAAAATTCTTGCGCATCAAAAAGAATAATGTCAAGGCAACGTTGGTTGCACTTATTGCAATAATTACCGAGGCGATAACCTTGGGGGTGGAGTATTTCGTGGTGAAGTTGGCGATGCCGGCGTCTCCCAGATAGTGCATTCCGCAGATACTACGCGAATTCAAACGTAAATGACCCAGTTCTCCCTGTATTGATGTGAATTCGCTCACCTAGATCCCGCAAATGAGCCCCCAATGACAATCCGCATTTTCCGCACATCATCTCCACCAGAACCCGCAAGCGAATATGCCCCCAGTAAAACCAAGACTGGCACGAAGAAGGACAGAACCGTAAACGTGCTGTTGTACGCCAACTGGAGCTCTATTTGGCCGTCATATAGAACAACCGCACGATTTCCGACCTACGAAGGTTATTAGACAAGTTGACACCCGATAAAATACGAGAACCATACAAAGTGCATCGACCATATGGCTAGATACATATTTCGTTAGTTTTTAAGCATAGCACATTAAACGGACAAAAACTTACCAATGCCGCCCATGGTCACACTGCTCCCAAACAAAAGATACCAATTATATAAACCTCGACCTGACGTTCGTAGTTGCAGTAGCTGCAGTGTCGACAGCGATCCCACGAGGGAAACAAAGTACGAAAGTGCAATATACCCGGCATCATAACGCTTTGGGGCGATATCAGTGGCTGTGAAAATGATATGATCCGAAGCCATGTTAGCGGCAGAGGCGTAAGAGTGTTGCTCTCGTTCCAGAGTTGTTTGTAGGCTTGCTCTTCAAACTAGCGAAAAAGCGAAGCGTAGGAGTGTCATGCGCAAAGTAAGCCACTGGTGCACCTCAGAGTTAATAAAGGATCACTAGAGAACAAAAGAACCTAGATTTTGGGAACTGCACTGGGATTACCCAATAATTTGGGACAGTCTTCCTTTTGTACAAGACCTGCCGTACGACCTATGCACCTGGATTGTTCATATCCCCCTGGCGGCAAAGCGCCAGGAAGATAAGTGACAGGTAACCCTGCGAACCGCTACTACATACATACACACCTCGGCTAAAACTGACCCTTTCGATTCCTTCCATTGTGATGTGCCACTCAGTTGCTCTACCGCCTACTCTCAGAGACACATTGTTTTGTAAATTTAAACTAATGAGAATCGGGATGAAGGATGAAATCTTTAAGCTGTACTTGTAGAGATACTTAGCTCTAACTACCATTGGAGCGCTCGCCCCATGTACTGCAATCGATTTGCATATTAAATTGCACATTGTACTTGAGGAAATACATATATATGTATACTTTATTGGCGGCAAATGTTCAGTTAAATTACTCAACGATTAAATAAGGAAAAAACTCCGAAAATATGCCCCCCGCACCGTGATTATGTGACTACTGGTATTGATCGCTCATAATGGAAGATTATACACTGATACACGACCAGGAATGCGCATTGCACAAGCTCTGGAGAGCCTATAGCGACGAGTAGTCGTAGCTATAGGTAGTACAGGCGAAACTTATGCTTCGCCTGTACTACCTTCCTAGATTGAGATGAACCTTCTCCAAAGGAGTTTTTCAGCTCAAGAGTGCGTTGTATATATAGCAGTCCCGTACATCTTTTATTCAAGTTTTTGACAGGCTGAAGCAAGCATGCATCCGGTATTAACTAACTATATATACCCCCCAGAAGTTTTGCATATGTACGGACTTCCATATATTCGTATCTCAGGATATATAAGAACGAACGTCAGGAAGAGAGCAATCTCTTACACGTGTCTGGTAATTAGCATATATATTGTCGCCCAGATCTTTCGAGCCTGCAGGTCGTGCCGTTCGCTATCCATGACAACAATCAATGAGTAGAACCCACCGTGCAAAATCTGGCATTTGGCAATGAAACTATCCTAAGAGTATAGGCTTTAGGCGAACAATTTTTACCCTAAACTGTACAGATGCCGAGACTTGCGATCACGATGCTGATTCGCGCGTAAACATGAAATGAGCTCTGGAAAACCCCTTGTTGATGTATCAGTAATCATTTATAACTATGTCTGTGTGGCTCAACCGCAAGAACCGTGCATGAAAAGTCCCCAATTTGCCCCACCAGAAGAAACTCATCCTTCCATATGGTTTTCTGCTAGCGAATGGTTAATGCAGGTCCCTTACAGTGGCAACGTATTTGCATATATGGTGAGGGACGCCTTCGACCAGGGTGTTTTGAACCCGCTTCGTAGAGTAGAAAGTTTTCAGCGCCACCAAAACAAAGAATCTTTTTAATTGGAGAACTAAGATCAACTTGGTTTAAGGAGCTCTATCGATTTTAGTTTTCAAAATCACAATATCTGATGTGGCTAAGGTGCTATAAAAATCAGAAGGAATGTCCACTATATTGTCAAAAAAAAGGATCGCGTGCATGGCAGGGGCTATTTTGTATGTGTGTAACGTCCGATTTCGCAGACTAAGTTAGAGGCGACCCCCACTATATGGTTAGGAAAACGATAAGCGGAGATCCTTGACACTGATTAGTCATTTTTAAAGATAGTCTGGTGCTATCTTATGACATTGATTGGCAGATACCCGAGGTCGATAGATCTAGATTCTAGAGTATCTACCGGTACCTCTACATAAACCCAACGAGAAGACTTGCCATTGCCAACACGAGGATTACCACCCGAAACCAAAAAAGATTAAGTTTGTTATTTCCTGACCGAAAAGAGAAAGTACTATACCAAGTATCATGCAGGTTTTTCAACAGGATACTTTTTTTAATTAGCGATTTGGAGTACTGTGACAGCAATTGTGCTTCTGAACAAGACGACCGGACAGACTTGGGAGGTGTCCATGTGCTAGCAGATGGTTGTGATTGGTTGTAAGAGTCCTGCAAGCGAATTTTACAATTCTGGGGCTGGCATTCGCTTCGCAGATTCATAGAGGTGCAGGAAGGTTAGCAAATAAAGATGAGCGATCATATGAGTTGAGATAACCGGCCTTCTGTTACTCCATCAAACTGCAACTTTACCCCGCAACCATCATGCGCATTCGTGCATTCAACAAAGCAAACACTGCTGAAGAGATTCTTGATAATTACCCACTCTCCGCGACATAGTACGCACTTAAGTACATATGTCGTTGTATCGACGTATCCTATAGCTGATGAATTCATGGGGCTGAAGCATAATTACGCTTGCATAGATTACTGTTGGAACCCGGGAGTCGGCCCATGAGTACGAGCCGAGATCTATACCTAACATGATTTTCGATGCTTCGGCGATCAGAGACGGCCGATCGCGATCACGTTTTCCAGATATGCGGAAAGTTCCGTCCAGTATCCACTGCTGGACAGTGCGTCCAAGTATTGAGATACCTTCAATACCTATCAAACAAGAATTGAATGGAGAACAAAGACTCGGAAACAGTTTTGGAAGAACCTAAGATTTAGCGGAGTACAGGACGGCTACACGGCAGACACCTGGTTGGCTGGGTGGTTTTGTCTGGTGGTATGCATAAGCACGAGACCATAACATGATTTGTCCTTTGGAGGTGTACTTAGTATTGAGATAGACTTCGCAAAATGACCCACCCTCCTTTGTGGTAGTTTCGCATATCTGGGATATCAGTCTTTGATTTGTTTGGAAACATCTTATCATTTGTTGCGCTGGTTTAAATGGTTACTCTCTATGAAGCCGAGCTGTGATAGAACAAAAGCGAAGAAGGGACGACTTCTTGCGGGACATTTTAATCAAAGCTGCAGGTATAGATTTATGTACGTACTAGAAAAATACGAGCGGAACTACATATGGTTCAGGTGCTGGGAGGTGTTAAACCTAGACATCAACAAAGATTCATGCAACCCTGACGGTGATCCAAAACTCGGCCAATGGTTCTGTTCTTTTGATCTATATATGCTTTAAACACGGCCGCCAAGAAGCAATCAATTCCTTAAAGCACCACCACTTCACTCTGGACTATGATTCAGCTCTATAGAAATATGGAGCGTTAATTATTTTATAACCTCATCCCATTCCAAACGTTGAGTTATAGGAGGTCAACGTCGCTCACCAAACATCCGGGTTGGAGGCCTTCCACATTGCGCCTGCTGGGCCCTTAGTATGCGCAGTACTAAGATCTGACACCCGAGACCCCAATTTTCCATCTATAGTGCTTCAAGATTATAAAGGAAATCCTCCAATCGCGGCGACAGGCAGCTTTCCGTTGATACTAGTTGCACGCTGGACCTCTGAGCAAAGAAGTAGGCTCAAGGACAAACAGAGTAGACGTCAAATCCTCAGCCTTCATACCTACCAAGCGAGACAGAGCAGCGGAGCTAATGAAAACCTCATCCTGGGAACTGTGGGTCCATGGGGCACAAGGATATCGCAGAAACGCACCTCCGTTTAGAAGTCGGACTAAGTTCCTTAAAATGACCTTAGACCCCCTAGAAGTTTGAATATGTAGACATGGCCTACGAGAAGTGGAAGCCTGCGATCTTAGACTAGACCTTACAGTACTTATAGTCGCTACAGTATTTACGGAATTTAAGGCCTTTACACTTCCTTAGGTGTCGACGCTGACACTTAGGTTCTTACTGCCCTTAGAGTTCCAGTCGTCACCTGTCCTACGACTACCTTTGGACTTGCATCCATTACCACATCGAGCCAATCACGATAGAGTGTACATCAATGAGGATCGGATTGGCCACGCCAGTCAGGATAGCAGGGGCAAGCAATCTGTAATCATTTGAAGGCCGTAAGCGGCCAAATGCTGCTCGGAATACTCTATCTACTCGTATTCAGACATAAAAAGAATACGCTAGTATTTGATTGGAATAAAGTAAGCGAGACTTTGAAAACTCAAATACTAGACGCGCGATTCAAGATTGATGATTTTTGTTTGTTTATTTGTAATCATATTGTATTCGGCTGCTTGTGGCCATCTTCCTAAACTATCCTCATCACTCCTTGAAACTTCGACAAAAGAAACAAGTAAATCCGTACCCTCATCCCCTAACTCCAACAAATCTTTATCATCTCTTTCAAGGTTGATAATAGGTATTAGTTGTGCGGCTAGCCCTAACTAGTGCACCCATAGGTGTACCCATAGACACTGTTACGTTAGTAGTAGAGAACATTTGTTCGCTTAAGATCCCGCGATGTTAGTGAATGTTCTCGCTTTGAGGGTTGAAGTCGAAGTCAAATTGATCATGACCATGCACAGTAGATCACTCGGTAACTAGTCTCGCGATGCGCTGAAGTGACTTGATAGACCAAATTTTTACAATGCCAGTATGCTACAGCAACCACAATAGCGAAAGAACGACAGCGGTCAATGCTAAGAGATCTAGAAAAGATGAAAACGCAAGTGTAAATAAATAAATTAATGACATTGCAGCCAGTGTAGAGAGGATACCCATAATGCCTGCAAGTGCAAGAAGAGAACCTATATGGCAGCGCCACGTACCGTATAAATGTATACATAAATGCCCCTAAAACTCAACGCTGTTTCTTGTCTTTTCTACACAGTTTTTGGGTGTGTGTAACGTGAGAAATCATGGAGCCTGGCACGGATGACTTTTTGTAGATGGCTGTCGCCCTGCCCCTTTAATCAGTACTATATTAAGGTATTAAAGTGTGGTGGTGATGGTGGTGATGGTGGTAGTGGTGGTGATGGTGGTAATGGTGGGGTGGTTGAATATTGGCATTCTAAACTTATGCAGCGGAACGGCTGACATTGTAAACATTTGCTCGTCTTGATATTGATCTTGTATATCCATAGGTAGATTTATCTATTCTTAGGAGGCCCATATATATACAGCAGTTCATATATGTTTTACACGCACGCCTAAGCACCTAGCTATTAATATTTGCTGTTATATCGTATTGATACCTAGCTAAATCTCGTGATCACGAACCGGAGTTACATCTACAGTTCATGACCAAGTCTGACAAAAGTATCTAATGAATGGTTATGCTTATGATTACTTCTCCTGATAGAGTCTGTTGTCTAGAGCAGGAGGTAGTGCGCCTCTGGCATACATCCCTCCAGCCATACTGGGCTTAAGGACTTATACTTTTCTCAAGCCTAAAAGGGGTGGCAGGGAGAATTCTCTCTCATAATGCCACTTAAGAGCTTATAATACGAATTTGGAAATAATTTTGAAACTTAAGCAGAATTTCGCTCAGAATTTTTTTAAAGCTGGTAGTTCCTAGTACTGCTTCATAATAAATCATTATAATAAATTAACACATCTGTAAGTGGAACATCTTGGATTTCACATCCTCATGGACTATTGTGAGCATCCTGCTGGGCAAATAGATGGAAGGTGTTTCCATTATGGATGATTAGGGGAGTGGTAATGCAGAGGCAAATCAATCAAGGCAGCAGCCAGGTGAGCACATCATGATGCATTATGAAGAAAAAAAAGTTGTAAAGTTTTCGAAATTTGTATTATGAGCTCTTATGCCTCATTATGAGAGGGAATCCTTCCTGTAACCCCTTTTAGGCTTGAGAACAATATAAGTCCTTCGGCCTAATATGGCTGTAGGGAAATATGCTAGAAGTGGTGCCCGGACCTGTGTCACACATAATTACTTGAGTGATAGTCTTTTGCACCGCTCAATCCAAGTTATTTCCTTGTGGTGGAGCCATCGGGCTTTCTTGGTTGTTTATGGGGACTCGAGTGAAAGGATAAGGCGTGGAGTACTTCACTGAGATTAGAAGGAAGCAGGACTTTGTCTCGGGGTTGTTAAGTTTGTTTGTTTGTTTGTTTGTAATGATATTGCATTCGGCCGCTGGCGGCCATGGCATATCCCATACATATTTCCTCCCCGCTTCTTCCTTATCATAAAGAAACAAAAGCAAAGTCGCGAGTCCTCTTCCCCTTAAAACAAAAGAAACCGCCAAAAAACAACATCAACTTTTACACCCCCCCATCACTCGACTCCTCGTGATCAGAGTTCTCCGCCTCCTCCACCACTCCGCTTATTCTGCCGACATCTGTACAAGATATGAAATCCATCAGCGCCTGCGAACACTTTTCTTCTGCAAAAATGAGAGACATTGGCAATGAAATCTTTGGCTTCTTCAAAACCTTTTCGACACCCTAGTACCCATCATCCCCCTCTTGCCCATCAACCCAAAGCCTTTTTTGTTCTCGTTTCCATCTTTTACACCACTTACAAAGGTGGTCTCTTGTCTGATATTCATGCCCCCACCACCAGCATTTCATATCTCTTCTTTTTCCGATCTGTCTCAGGTATTTCGCTATCAGTGCATGTCCTGACTTAAGCTGATAAAACCTGGCCGCACATCAGCAAAATGTAAATCGGTCCGGAAGCAACACGCAATCCTCCCAGAGACTCCGGGCGACCTCACCAGTACTTCCAAGTACTTCTAGATGCTCCCAGACCCCTCTGGAGCTAAGCAAAGTGCTCTCAGACTCTGCAAGAGCATTCTCAGCTGCTCCTGAAAGCTCCTGCAGTTAT
>Ga0307515_10007917_pt1 | contig 20862 bp, 20 predicted proteins | sample 17_EM_MG_FD_194513 | JGI IMG/M metagenome (GOLD analysis project Ga0307515, IMG submission 194513) | Populus trichocarpa ectomycorrhiza microbial communities from riparian zone in the Pacific Northwest, United States - 17_EM | ecosystem: Host-associated > Plants > Roots > Unclassified | place...
TGTGGTGATAACAGACCTCCAGTAGCGACAAACAGAGGCCAAGTGACCAGATTTCATTTGATTCGATTCAATGCTATACAGGAAGACCTCTCTTACGAGTTCCGAGGGAAGGTAGGTGTTCATTGTTCTGCCATCAGGTGGAATCAGCGTTACAGGGTAACCAGCTACCATTTTTCGGGGTTCCAATAATGATAGAGCTTCCCACTCTAAAACGCTTTGAGCATACCAGCCCTTCTGGTGACAGATATCGGGGACTTACCTGACTTGAAATTTTGAGCAAACATCAAGTCGAGATCGCTAGGGTCGCTTAAGGCCATTTCAGGGCCTGAATGACCACCTGTCTGGTCAAACGATGGTGAAAATAAGAATGTAGTTCGATGCTGAAGTGGAAAGGTCGAGCGATCTGCTATCGGGCAAGGACGACGATCGACTGGTAAGGGGGAGAGCGATCGGCTATTTGGGTTTGTGTACTCAAGGGCTCGGCGGGACCGACGAGTGGCAGGTGGTGCCTCGCGGTCAGCCGTTTGCTTGTCAAGCTGGCCCTCCTTGGTCACCTCACCCATGAGGATCAAACCCGAACCTCTCCCTGCCGACGAACGAGGCCGCTCACAACCACCTCGAAACCTCGTACCGTTACCTGTATTGCCCTCGTCTCCGCCGCTCGTCGAAGACGATTTCGAACGACGGCCAGGCTGATAGCCAGCCAACTGCGACTCATCGGCCTGTGAGAAGGAACACGAATGGTCCACGCGGTCCAGTCGAGCGATTGTGATCACTCTCCCGTCTAGAGGAAATGCTCCGGGTTTGTCCACGTTGCCGCGCAGACGCAGACGCAGACACAGATGTAGACACAGACGACTCCCCACCAGTTCGCATTTGGTGCGTGTTTTGTCTCACTTATCTACGTTTCCCTCGACCGTCCATCGTTCGTTCGTCCATCCTTCCGGTTGTCTCTTGCTAATACATTGTCTGAAGCCCCATCCCTTCGCCCACTAGCCCAACGTCTGCACATATAGTATTAGCAGCACCCATATAGTCTATATCAAAACTGACAATGTACCGGCATGTGCGCACCCACCTTATCGATTCCGGCAATCTTGGTTGACGGACCATTCTGACTATTCTCTCATTGCATCGATCCGCCGTTCGACATTCGGATGACAGCTCGAATTCCCCATTGCATCATCACCTCCCCCGTCTGTGGTCACGCTAGGGACGCCGTGGAGGCGGCCAATATGTTACGGGCCATACATATAACAAGGACCTTCAGACCCAAACCCTCTACGAGAGTTTCACACCTAATCAACCTAATCAGTTCGTCGTCCATCCTCTCTACCACTCCGAACGCCACGAACCGTCATTGGTATGGACAAGTATCAAATTAACCCACTAACCCAGCCCCCACAGTTCGTATGGTGACATATCAAACGGGTGGATGTCCCGAGCTGCGAAAGATGGTGACCTATAGTGGCAAGACCCCAAGAACTTTGAGTAACACGCCGATGATGTAAAAATCGTTCAAGCCGACGCAAGCGGTGTTGCAAATATTGGTGTTGTGGATGCACAGGTGTATGGGGCCCCTAGGACGTGGCCGATGAGCGCCGTCCCTTTCCGTTGTCCACCGGTGGTAATACGGTTTCTGGCCGGTTGACCCAGTGCGCAGTGGTAACGTACACCGTTCCTTGCGTCCAGGTCATGCCGAGAACTATGGGCCACTGTTCGATTGAGTACAGGCGCTCAACGACTGGGGCACGGGGACAACCAAGGCTCGCGCACGTCGGGCAACATGGGTGGGCGCATAGCGTATGAGACGATCGGTGTGTGTATCACTCTCATGTGCTGTACCATGAGTTCGATAATGACACATAATTGCCCTTTCGTTTCCAGTATAGGGTCTTGCTCTGTTCGAATAAATGAACAGTACTCTTTCCCCGTACTTTTCGAGGAGACCTACAGACATCCTAGGGCCAAGAGCATTTCAGCAGGTGTGCAGATTTGTGGGCATGGTGTATCGAGGTGTGTATCCGCTCCGACGGCGGGTTGCAACGAATTGACTAGTATCCAGTGTAGAATAGGTACTAGTGTACATATATTTGCAGACTCGAAACAAACAGAACCCCAAATGCCGTTATACCAGACTCACTCAACGGCCCTCAACCGGTTGTAGTCCGCACACGACCCCTCGTTATACTCACCTCTCGTCATTACTATCACCGTCGACCTCAGCAATCACCCCATTTCGAATAAATCAGCTAGATAACCAGCACACGAGGCCCTCAATAACAAGACAAACCTGGAGGCTACTTGAAAACGGCCCTATTCGCTCACTCTTACTATTTCCCATGATGATTAAGTCGAAAAGTTCCCCGGACCCCACATTCCTGGCGAGTTTCTCAGACCCCGTACCCTTCCTCTGCGCGGGCGGTCTCGCCCTCATTTTCACCACTCTCCTCGTCCTAGTCGATGAAGTTCATTCAAACGACAGCAAGGTTGTTGGCCGGTAGCAGTCCACGCTGGCCAGACGGTTCGTCGACCTGGAAAGGAGCGTGAATGGTTCACGCGTTCGCACTCGCGCTACTCCTATCCAGAGAAACGCCACAGGTTCCTCAGCTATGCCCATGGTACTGCGCAAACGACTCGCCACCAGTCTCCATAGAGGGTAATTGGTGCGTGTTCTATCGCGCCTGGTCCCTTTTCCTCATGTCGGCTACGTGTCCCTCGATCGTCTATTCCTCATTCGTCTCTCCCTCCGGTGATCTCTTCCTGACAGTTGATCCCATAGCCATATCACCCTCGCTTACGAGTCCACCACTCAAACAAGCACCACAGGTAGCACCTATGCTGTGTATAGCGAAGGCGACCATGCACAGACATATGCGCATCCTCCTTTTCTTTCCCACTTGCCAACTTTTGGCTGCAAATGTTGTGCTTCTCTCATTGGTTTTTCGACATATTCCAATGGCGCCTTGAGTCCACTTTGCAGCATCACCTCTACTACGCACTCTTGTCGAAATGCATTCGTCGCTCGGTATGTCAATCGTTTCCCCTCTCCCTAAGCATCCCTCCATCCAGTTTATTATTTGTACACGGCGAACGGTAGGACCAATCAAACCGCTGGGCATATCAGGTACATGCACAATGCTAGTAAATCGCAGTGCAATAACAATCCCAACCAGAGTCACACATACCAGCACCACTGCCAACGCTGCTGCGACTATGACCCCGTCAGAGATCGGTTGACCGCTGTCATAACCTTGTTTGCGTTCGTCACCACGCAGCTACGACCACTCTAACCTCAACACGAATGGGCGTCGTTCGCCCGCTCGCTGTTTATCGGTTCGACCGAGGCATGGGGACGAAGTGTCAGCCAACGCTACGCTACCCGATGTGATGCAGTAGATGTACATACTACCCACCACGAACCAATTACTGAACCAATTCACGAACTTCCTGCTGATAATCCCTCATACACCCGCTCGCGTGTATGGATCCTTATTGCCGACAGACAAGCTACACCGCCTCTCATGTTTCCCAGCTCTGTACCTCATTGACGGACATTCAGAGCTGTCCTCTTGGAACCGGGTGCTTATCTGTGACTATGCGCTTGACTCTACTTATATCTCACAGTGTCCTAATGCTAACTCGTCTATTTATTGCTCCTGTCTCCGCCGTTCATGAGCCCCTTGGCCTGCTTGGTGAAGATACGAACCCTCTACCACTCTTAGATAGCACGTGGTAGTTCGCTCAATCCACTTCCTACTTCTTTCCAACGAGTCGCATGTACCATCGGTCTTCTCAATTCAGTAGCCCTTCCGGATTTTGGTCCATGTACCTCGTTTATAAGTCGCTACTAGTTAGTGTACACTCTGTAATCCGATCTCAACTTGGACTGGTGTCCACTCTGGTTTCATTTCCTGTCCCCTTCCAAAATCCAGTCGAGACCGCAGCCAGCAGCGAAACTGCTGGAAAAGACCCCGTTCCACTCTTCCGGTCACCCCGCCCTAACAATTCATGTGGATGCCCTGACTATGACCATCATGCGCGAGTCTTCCATAATGACTGTGAACTCTTTCCACCATTTCTCATAATGTTGCTGATATCCAACTATCTCATTGAAGAAGTGATACATATCACTACTTGAGGTGGGACTAATCATGACCTTCACTTCCACACTCCCGATATCCCGCCATATGGCCTGCTCCCGTGCATCACAAAAGATAAACTGGATCAATGACTGTAGCCCCGAATCCTGGGAAATGCGAATCTCAAGGCTTTGCAAACAGGAACAAGTACGTAGGAATTCATGTAGTGGGTTGTGAGCTGTCTCGCCAATGGCTGACCCAACTGGAGATTGCTGCAATCGAAAGATTTGTACAAATGGACAGGAGAGGACGCGGAGCTGGTTTACTGAAAAGTCCCACAACTCCAATTTTGTGCAGGCAGGCAGATCCACCCGCAGCCCCTCATACGTAGACTGGTCCTCAAGTGTGTATTGCAATTCATAAGCCTGGAATCCTCTCAGGGCCTTGAATGTCCTCCCAAGCATCCAGGAAAATGTCGTATAGACCAGCTTCAGCCACTGGAGACTATGAATCAATGGCAATACAATGCACAAAGGGTATGCAGGAACAATCCCACGCCAAATTACCAGCCGTTTGATTTGTTCTAGGTATGGCAAAATAGGGATTTCAAGAAAACTATCGCAATTGACCTCAAGATCCTGGAGTCGCCTAAAGAGGACAGTGGAATGGAATTGTAATAATGAGGTGAGAGAGCTGGGAATGACCAGGCATTGTGTGACCATTCCTCTGGTAACCATTGAGTCGAATATACCACTTGATGTTCCAGGATACTTGCTCAGATATCCGGTGGATATGTAGTCCACCACAATGTCGTCTGTTGTGCCTCTCCCTTCCCAAACTTTCAAATGCTCCAAAGGGGGGGTCAATTGTGCCCTTGTCCATCCAACAAGTCTGAAGATTGGGCAATTTTCAAGGCACTCGGACTGAGAAAAGCCTTTTGGACACAGTATGCCAAGATGCTTCAGCTGTGGGAGGATGTTGGCATGCCAGGTTTGAGAGGAGCACCATTGCTCCCACTCTTGATGACTATCTGGGAGGAGTAACCAATCGGGCCAGTCATCTCTAGATGGTTTGGCAACCAATGACTCAAGGAACGTTTTCCAGGAAGGTGAGCGGCGGGCAGTGGATAAAACCAACTCCTGTAGATGGTCTAAATACTTCAGCACCTTGATAAAGGCTCGTTCACTGCACTGAAGTGTGAGATGCAGTGTAGTGAGCTTGGATATCCCTCCATCCATTGTCAATAGATAGCGCATCTGCTGATAGACCCTCTGTTTCTTGCAGTCATGAGACCTTAGTTCCATTGCTCGTATTTGGGGAACATGAAAATATTGAAATGTGGTCATTGGGTAACCATGATAGGCAAATTTACTGCAAGATGGTAATTGCACCTCATGAAGCTGAACTGCCACCCAATGACGAGGAAGGAGGATTGCACAATCTTCAAGGCTTGGGAATTCTCTCCCGGCCATCCATTGGACTGAAGAAGCTCTAAGCTTAAGCTTATGGAGCGTACAGAGAAGTGGCAGATTCGCGCTAAGCTCGTACCATGGGAGAGGAAGACGATCGGCCTCGAATGTATGAAGCCGGGTCAAAGCAGGAAGAAGCCCAAATGGTTCATAAATATCTCTGCCATTGACAATAAGCACGGTGAGATTCTGCAAGACAGGGAACCAATGGGGTTGGAGAAAGTGAGTAGTGGCAAATGAGGGGTGGAGTCGTAGTTCAGAGAGTGGGGCCTCAGTTGGAACAAGGTCAAGCAGGTGCGTGAATGAGGGAGAGTGTACACATCCAGCTACCACATGCAGGGCTCTCAGCACATTCATTGGCCTTGCACTTTGGAAGCCAAGCCCGCTAGCCAGGTTTTCAGGAGGAAGTGAGGATATGGTAAGCTCATTCCACTGGCCAGTGCTTGAAAGAGCACCCTGGAGTGCAGCGAAAGCTGGAGCCTCAGATGGGCTCTCGCGATCTCTCTGAGTGTCAATAACAACCTTCTTCGGGTATGCTCTCTGCAACCAAGTGGTGACCTGCTCCGTCTCGGTCCTTGTTCCGACCCTCAAGGTGGACCATAGATGAGGCATTATGGCGATAACAGACCTCCAGTAACGACAAACAGAAGCCAAATGTCCAGATTTCATTTGATTGACTTCAATGCTATAGAGGAAAATCTCTCTCAGCAACTCCATAGGAAGGTAGGTGTTAATGATTTTGCCATCAGGTGGAATTAGAGTGATAGGGTAAGCAAATACCAGTTTCTTCCGTTCCAACAATGGTAGAGCTTCCCATTCTGAAATTTCTTAAGCATACCAGCCCTTCCAGTGACAGATATCAGGGCCTTACCTGACTTGAAATTTTGAGCAAACATCAAGTCTAGATCGCTAGGGTCGCTTGAAGTCATCTCCAAGGCCTCAGTAGACTAGCTGTCTCGCCGAGCGATGGTGAGAGTGAGAATGTGGTTCGAAGTCGAGAGGTGGTGAAGGGTGAAGCGAAGGTCGAGTGAAAGGCTAACAAGTCGAGCGATCTGATATCGGGCAGGGACGATAATCGACTGGTAATGTGGAGAGCGATCGGCTACTTGAGATTTGTAAATGATCGAGTACTCAAGGGCTCGGCGCGACCGACTGACAGAAATAATGGGGAAGAGGGATTTCTGTGTAGCCGAACTCCTGGCTCTCGTAGCGACAGACAGGTTTATATACACGGATAATAGAGACGGCAATTGTCGCTGCATGTGACGTACAATAAAGAAGCAGTCCCTGATGTAGCACGCGGTCACTCTGTTACCGGGGGAGGTCGCACCATTCGCGCCCTCCAGTTCTCCGGGTATATCAAATAGGCACGGAAGGCGACGAATTCCGGCACCGGCGTGGTTCCTCGCGGTCAGTCCCTTGCTTGTCAAGGTCCTTGCCTCGCGCTACGGGCGTAGGCCTTAAATCCGAGACTGTCATTTGAAATGTCGGAGTGGGCCAGTCTTACTTTGAAAAAGACACTTCGGCCATTTGAAATAACTGTGTTGGTGCGGCGCGCCCACCTTCGGAGCCGGCCACGCACAGTGGCGGAAACGCATATAAACTCTTATTAATTTGTATATGATTATAGATTATATAATGTTTCTGCCCTAGGACGCGTCTCATTCCCTTCCAGAACAGAACCTCTGCGTATCCCGGGGGTGGCTCTATGTAGACCTCTCCGTCAATGTCCCCGTTCAGATGTGCAGCCAATGCATCAAACGGACGGAGATCTACGTCGAATAGCACGGCGATCGATGCAAGAACTCGAACAGATTCGAGTCGCATCATCGGGGCATATACGTGGGTTTCGTTATAGTCGACACCTAAGCCTTGGGCAAACCCTCGTGCTACGGGGCGTGCCTTGCGCTTGGTGAGTGAGCGAATTTCCGGTGGAAAACTCAACGTGGCTTGATGATATTCGTGTTGAGAGGAGGTTGGACTGCTGTGAAGACGGTTAAGTGACGCATATTCTCGATTTCAATGTCCATGGTGGCTCGTCATTCGTTTGCGTCGCGCGCGTTGAGCGCGTCTCGAATTTTCTGAGGATCAGGGGTCGACGGCGTAGGCCTGAACACTGGGACAGGCTTCTCAAATGCTCCGAAAGTAGGGAGTGCACCCCTCTCCAGCGCGGTGCACGAGGCCGGGTCGAGTAGAACGCGATGGAAGTGTATGAACTTGCCCGGGTTCTGAGGGGAGTCGTCCTGATTTCTGCTGGGCTGGCCGGGATATGGTCAGCGAGGTCTTCGGTCAGCGACGGAGCGAGTTTAGGTGCGCGTGAGTGATAGCTGCCGGGTACAAGAAATTGTAAGTTTCCCCTCCGGCGGCGGCGCTGACCTCTCATTGTCGCTGTCGCTGAGACTCTCTATGTGTTGTCCTTCGTAGGCGTGTGGTCGGTCGCTAGCGTGGTTGGGACGCTGGGTGTCGGTTTACATCTTGGACCTCCGCGACGGATCTATCGTCAGGCAGCACGGGAGCGGTCCCTTCATAAAATGTGACGTCCCTACTCTCCCTAAGTCTAATCCGTGGGATCCAGACGCTTCTCCATCCCCATACTTGTACCCCACCCCCCGATCGTCCAGCTTCCCCAGCGCCTCCTTGGGTAGTGTAACCCTCACTACGCATCCGAAGCTACGCATGTACCATACGTCCGATTCGTGCCATAAAAACGCTCACACGCCATTGTCCCCTCGTTCATCTTCGTTGGCGTCCTGTTCCGCGGGTACATAAACGTCGCCATTGCCTCAGCCCAGAAGCGTGGCGGGAGGTTCGAGTCGCGTAGTATGGCGTGGATGCCGTTGGTAGCCACACCGACGAGTTGTTCGGCGACTCCATTCGATGACGGTGACTACGGACGAGATAATCCGAATCCCCTGCTCCTCACAGAATTCACCCGTCCTTCTTGCTACCAGTTCCTTCGCGTTATCGAACATGGTGGTTCTAATCCCCCCCTCATTTCCATGCTGTATCATGGTAGCTCACTTCTCGAACTCCACAGGTGCATCAGGTTTCGCTCTCAGGGGCGGTACCTAACTCGCAACGCGAGTCATCGTCCACTGGTATGAAACCATATTTGCAACAACTGGTTGATTCGACAGGTATGGGGCCGACCAGGTCGCCGTGGACGGGTTCCAGCGGTTCTAATGCGCGGGCGCCCAGTTTGAACGGAAGGCGTTGCGCTTTTGTGAGCGCACAGGATGGGCAGCTATCGAACTTCGGTACGTCTTCAGGTACGTCTTTCAGTACCAACTCAGTCACGGCACCGTTCGTCATGTCGATCATCGTCTTCATACAGCGGTGGCAAATCCTCCTATGCCAATCGTATGGGCCAATCGCTTCCGATCCTTCTCCAGTGCTGAAAGCCACCAGAGTGTTCGCCTTCGTGATGCAGGCGCTTGCACTCTCTTCTTCTTCGGGAACCAAGTCGACCTCGGGTCGGCTTGTGCACGGACGTCTTTGAGCCATTCTGCTGCCTGCAGGAAGGACGCGCGGGGAGTTGGGTCGTAAACGATGAGCGTGCCAGCTGCTCCACGATAGTACGAGTGCGTGATTGAGCGGAAGTATTCCTTTCCTGCTGTGTCTCGGCCTAGAGTTCCATCAATACAGTCAGATTGGATATTCGTAAGGAAAGGACGACCAGCCCATGGCTAGATATTAACAGTCGAGGTGGAGATCGAACACGCACATTGTAGTTTGACAGTCTTGTCTTCGTCCGGAATGTATATCAATTTGCTTCCAAACTCCACACCGAGCTATCACGCAAGCGTCGTCAGCCTCCTTTTCCTAGTCGTCAAAGACATCCAAGACGACTTAGGGTGCGTATGGACGGACGAGCATGTACTAACAGTGGCATCCGGATTGGTCAAGAAGCGTTGATCGGGAAGTCGAACCAATAATGAGGATTTACCGACCGAGGCGTCACCAATGATTACGGGTTTCAGCATATAGTTCCTGTAATATCATGTTAGCATGTCCGTAGATTACACTTGGGGCTACCAGAGGCGGCGACAGCCCGTCGATAAGTGAAGAGGATGCCGACCATTGTACAGAATATTCGACAGTATGTGTCGGCGCAGTGTACGGATAATTCAACGTTGGTATTGTTACAGCGCGGTCAAGCGCCGTGGTTGTGATGTTGTGGTTCAGTTCAAGACCAATAGTCTTTGTTTCGTCCTTGTGCCTTCTCTGCGTTGACCAATTACATTGAATGCCACTCTTTCACCAATCAAGCAATCGACTCAGTCTATAAGACGCCGTGGTATCTGCACCCACCAATTACCATAACGGTTGCTGTCACCGTTACAATATGCACCATCCGGAGCATCACTACTAGGGCCTGTGATATCGAATTTCGCGTTGCAGTTGTGCAGCAAATGGCTTGATACATGAGACACTGAGGCAAAACACTGATGCCTCCGTTCCTCGGGGCGTGATAAATAGTTTATGGGTCTCTTATGACATCCCACGTGTCTGTTCATCTTCCCCCACAGTGCTGAGTATTGGGGGTGACCGGTGCTGGCTGGTATCCTTCTTACCTCAACAACGAACGTCCCAGTGCTGCAGATATCCCAGCCCCTTCAGGTATACCTCAAGAGTGTCACGTCCGACGTGCCGTGGGGAAAGGACTCGTTGTGGGTGGTAACCACAAGTACGCAGTTACAGCCGGAGGAAGAGGTGAGAGGGACAAGGCGGACGAACTCCTCGGAGTCGCAACAAGGCTATACCGGGATTAAGCGTTTAAGCATTTGAGTGTTCAAGGTCGAAGCCACTCGATCAAGAGGTCAAACCAAGTTGATACTTGAACTAGTCACTGGATCTGAAGCACTGGAGACAGACCACGGAGACCTAGACAAGGAGAACACCTAGCAACAGAGCTAGCGCGTAAGAGGACGACACCTAATCAACATTGGATGAACCGTGAAAGCTTTGAGAGTATGGGTGAACCACGAGGCGACAGAGGTAGGGCATAGTGTATTGCCCTTCGCATTGGCCCAGGTCTGCGAGACTGGCGTAGAAGAGAGTATTGACGACAATAACGTGTTCTACAGGGGGAAGTCGGCCGGGACATATGACCCAAGGCCCGAATTATATATTATTTACGTTCGGTAAATTTGAGCATCCTATATGATATCCATGGGGTTCTGTTCGAGACGACGGAACAGTGACGCACTCTGCGGTCTGGACAACAATCAACTCGGCTTAACGTCAAAGAGAGGTAGGTAGGACATACGAAGGTGAGTATGGTGACCACCTGTTCAAGCCATTCTCTCTCATATTCGCGGTCGGTGATCCCTATTCAGTATTCCCAGGCCGTTTCGAATGTCTTAGGAAACACAAATGAGTACGCAGAAAACAAGGGGCAGCGCTGGTTTCGTAGGCAGCACAGGTTCTTGCTCTATTTAGCATGCATTAATAATAGCCGGAATAAGACAGATGGGCCACATTTTTCATTTCCTTCACGAGACGAGCGTTCTTCTGGTGTGCTTCTCTTGCCACCACCTTTCCCGCGACCTCTGAGACCCTGTGGCATTCTACACCATCAGCGCACTTGGCTTCACCACTCCCCACGCACGCCACAAGGCGTGGCCGTGCAGTGGAACAACTGGATTGAGTACGCATCGACATCGCTGGGCCAATACAAGTGAAATCAAATGAGTACTCGGGGAGGACAACATATATATACTACGGTTCAAGTCGGAGGCTCGGGAGCACCTGACGCCTTCAAAAAATCACGCAAGCTATGTATGGGAGAAATGAAGGACATCTGCGAGCGGGAGGGTATTAAGCTTCACGCATCGGTACGATCGAACGGGGTAGCCGAATGAGACTCCTGCCTCCCCAAATTCTTGTGGGCAGGGTCGCTCAATGAAGCGACGTGCGTGCACGATAGGACAGCAACGAAGGCGTTAGGCGGCCATTGGGGAAGCTTTTTGATAGCAGGTGGTTCAGGACGCATACCGATGCGAGATGTGCAAGATTACTCATGCACGGGCGCGTGAAACTTGTTGCAAAATGTATAGGTTAGGGTTATAATAACTGCGGCTAATATAGCTTTTGTGAGATAAATGTAAGGCCACTAATATACTTGTAGCAACGCATCATGTCACACTCAGCCCTGTTGTTTCTTCTGGAACTGGAATGTTACATCACATGTGGTCTCAGATGTCTCTTCTGGCCAAATTTGTGACGTCTGAGGAAATCACGCAAATAAAACTGAACATGAGTGCTTTTCAATACTTTAAAGGACTAGCAACTATCGCTACAACTCTAAATCTATTTCTGGAGCCATGATTGAGTCTGGCTCCGAGTCTGGCTCCAACAAACTACTTCAAGGTCTGAAATATCAGACATGTCATCAATGACAATCACTTCCACTCCATTCTGAGCTTCTGCAATGCCTTCATCAGCAAATCGGGGTGACAATGTTACCTTTCTGTCAAGATGAGCAGTCTCTAAATTGACCAAGGGTTGGCCAAGCGCAATGCAGTTCGGGAGCAGTGTCATCATCAAACTCTTGATGACCATGGAGGTCCATCTTTTCTGCTTGCATCTCAGCACCGTGCTCATGTGCTTTACTTTGTGGTCATTGTAAGGCAATGCCCACCTATGCTTGTTGTTTTGTGCAATTTCCTCAGACGAAGTAAAAAAGGTGGTGAGAATGGTTTGTTGGGAAATGTTACAGGGAGTAATGATTTTGTGTCACTTTGAGGGGTGTTCGCCCGCTTTTTATTGTCAACGGTCCAAGTGCAACAAGGCCAAGTTGAAAATCCGCCCCGAAACATGCACAGATTCCTTTTACAGCTCTGGTGTCTTGCTGCCACCCCATTTTGGTTTCGTCACGCCTCACGCATCGCATCACACTTGGACTCCGTTCCGTTTCTTTGGCCGCGCGCGCGCCGTCACGTCACACAAAGGCTCGGTTGTTACAAGTAGTGGCCTTACAGTAGGTCATATCACTGCCGCGCAGCACGAATGACATTGACTGCATTTAGCCATGCGAAGCGTTAGCCGCTTGTCCGCCACCGATACCTCGTTTCTCTTTCCTTCGCCTCCCAGACCTCTCAAAGTGATCAAACAACATGGCCACTCAACCACACAGGACAGAGAACCCGTGAGCGATAGCTATACCGCGCCGCACCATGATGGTGGCTGACGATCACCTCAGCCTCATTCTAGACAGTGCGGCGCTTCGCTTCAGTTTTGGTCCATCCTCGCTGACTCTAGGCAACATGAAGACATCACACTCCAAGACGCCCTACGTCGGGACTATGCGCTTAGGTTGATTATAGACAATCAAGAGCTAGGATTGCAGACGCAAGACAACCGAACCTGGACACCAACCGAACCCCCGTATGTCCCTTATTTTCCCACTACGCACACTCACCGGTGGTTGTAAATGTGTAGATATATTTCTTCGACATCCGAGATGCGCACGGAGATCCAAATGAGGAGCGGTCGTTCATTTTGGGCCAAAAACCGAGTGGCGAGCGAGGCGATCGACCTTCCAGCGCTTTTCAATGATTATAGGAGCACCACCAAGCACGTATTCACGGTACAGAGTCAGTCATGACCGCCGATTGTCCGCTCGTATTTAATGGCCAAGCACAGAGGATATTATTTTCGTTGGAAAGCACCACCGGCGTCATTGGTCTCTAAAACTACAATTCTCTTCGATCGATATTGTTCGTCTCTTGTAACTGCCCGTCCCGACCAAGTAATAACCTTCGCATAGAACATATCTCTGCGCTCTTCACTCCATGAACTCGAAAAATATTTAAAGGGTTACTCCCCACGGATGAGTGGAACGACCGAGGGGGCTGTGGAGAACACTATTAAATATGGGGCTGTATTCGCAGAGGTACGGTTTTCCACGTAGAGAATAGCAGGACATTGACACCTTGTAGTTGAATCCAATCACAAGGGCTGTCTTCGGTGTTGCCAGGATTACGTTTGAGGTTCGTGCTCGCCACTGGCATATCAGTAGCAGAGATAATGCTTGATCATTTAGCTCTTGAAGATGCAAAATGAGTACGACCAGATGCCATTGGGTCTTCTGGACCGATTGCAGCGCATTTTACCTTTCGCGAACACTGTCGTGGACAAAATAGTCTGCGAAGAGACGGATCTCTTGGAGATCATCCCGCGAATGTATGAGGTGATGCACAGGGCCGCAGAAATTTCGTATGACTACGTCACACGTGGTAGGTCATCACCTGATGAAATGTGGGAAGTACTAATAATTACAGCGAGAACGGCAGGCGAGTCAGCCTACCAGGAGAAGATCAAAGAAATAGACAATGAGTTGATGAGGATCGTCGAAGACTTCGACCGCGCAGTAAACGTTGAAGCGCTCCGCCGGATCAAGGAGACTGGTGAGCAATCATTCTCTCCAATTCTCCATAGATTATCCTCAACAGTTCCGCGTAGAGCAACACCTTTTGCTTAGTCGTCTCAAAGATGTCAAGACCGGCTATGACTGGGATCTCTGCTGTATGGATGGCACCCGCAAATCCATCCTCAAACAAATCATAACCTGGGCGTCCAATGGATTGGAGCAGACAGATGGAAAGAATACATACTGGATCTATGGCGTACCTGGAACCGGCAAAACGTCGTTAGCACATTCGATCTGCGCGAGCCTTCACGATAAAGAGCAGCTCGCTGGAGCGTTTTTCTGCCGGAGGGATGACCAGGAATTGAAAGAGCCCAGGAATATCCTTTTGACTCTCATCCACAAACTCGCGATACTCTTCCCCCCTTTTCGAAGTATTGTCGCAGAGTGTCTTCGTAACGATCCAAACGTAAGACCAGAATCAATGGGATACACTCTCTTCCTTGACTTCATCCGAAAGCTTCCTCGCCGCCCAAAAAGGACTCTCGTGTTTGTCATTGATGCACTTGATGAGTGCGGCAGCCCTGAGAGTCGCCCAGGCGTCCTTCAGGCCCTGATAGACGCGACTGCATGCGCTCCGTGGCTCAAGGTTATCATCACGAGTAGACAAGACATCGATATTCGACGTTTCTTTGATCATCACATCCATTTGCGATATGATTTGACCGCAGATAAAGAGACTGCTTCCGACCTAAGAACCTTCGCGGAATACCGATTCAATAGGATGGCTTCAAGCCGGTCTCTCCAATCTCCTTGGCCAGAACCATTGCTCTTGGATGGAGTTATCTCCCGAGCAGCAGGTCTGTTCATCTTCGTCGAGACTCTCGCACTTGCCCTTGAGCATTGCTATGAACCCACTCAGCTATTGCGGGCGACCTTGCAAGACCCAAGCAGCCCTGGCTTGATATCTCTATACGCACTGTACTCCAGGATCGTCAGAGCACGGAGAGTACAACGTAATGCCGAATTTCGGCGGATGATTGGAGTGCTTCTTATAGCGGCGCCGAACCGTCCATTATGTGACGAGACCATTGCAGAGCTGGCAGGAGTGAGACCTGACGTGGTAAAAATATGGGTAGACTATCTCGGCTCTATGTTCTATCGAGACGAAGGAGCCAGTGGAGAGATTCGTGTCCGGCACTTGTCCATTTCGGACTTCTTTGTGAGCGATTACTGTCAGGGCGACTATCAGGTTAACCTCCGAGACGCAAATATGAAACTGGGTATCGCTTGCCTTGAGAAGATGGTCGAACAGCTCCGTTTCAACATCTGCGGGCTCGAAGATTCCCGGCTCGCGAATGCCGATGTGAAAGGACTCGGATCGCGAATCAGAGAAAATATTTCCGATGCTTTGCAGTATAGTTCTCTATATTGGTCAAATCATCTTTGTTTCACTCCCGACACTGGCGAGAGGCGTGTGTCGGCCACGCTGAGGAAATTCTTTGAAGGACCGTATGCACTATATTGGGTTGAAGTACTGAGCATTATGGGAATGTTGGGAATTGGGGTTCCAAGCCTTCGAGAACTGACATCGAAATTGGTCAAGGTGAGTACAGCTCCGGTTTGCTGTGATGGGGATTCGAAAGCGATTCTGATTAGCTCTAGGATACGAATGAGAAACTTTTGGAAAGAATTCAGGATGTTCGTCGTTTCATGACCGTCTTCCACACTCCCATCTCCATAAGCACTCCGCACACTTATATTTCAACGGGACCATTCCTGCCCTCAAAGTCCCCTTTATCAACGACCTTTAGCACATATTTCACTAAAGGCATCCAGATGCAAAGCGGAAAGCTGTTCTCATGGCCGGAGCAGCCATTAGGGTGGATTGGACACAACCGCGGTGTGCATTGCATAAGTTATTCTCCCAACGGGTGCTATATTGTCACTGGATCGGGTGATAGGACAATTCGGATGTGGGATTCCGAGACTGGCGAGGCAGTCGGGACGCCGTTGAAGGGCCACACTGGCGGGGTGTCGTCAGTTGCCCACTCTCCCGATGGGCGGTACATCATCTCTGGATCTGAAGACAACACAATTCGAATCTGGAATGCTAAGACTGGCTCTGCAGATGGCAAGCCTTTGGAGAGGCACACTGGCGGGGTTAACTCAGTTGCCTACTCTCCCAATGGGCGGTACATCGTCTCTGGATCGGGTGACAGGACAATTCGAATCTGGAATGCTGAGACTGGCTCTGCAGTCGGCAAGCCTTTGGAGGGGCACACTGGTCAGGTGTGGTCAGTTGCTTACTCTCCTGATGGGCGACACATCATCTCTGGATGTGATGACCACACGATTCGAATTTGGAATGCTGAGACTGTCTCTGCAATCGGCAAGCCTTTGGAGGGGCACACTGGTGGGGTGAACTCAGTTGCATACTCTCCCGATGGGCGGCATATCATCTCTGGATCTGATGACAGGACGATTCGAATCTGGAATGTTGAGACTGGCTCTGCAGTCGGCAAGCCTTTGGAGGGACACACTGCTCAGGTGAACTCAGTTGCTTACTCTCCTGATGGGCGACACATCATCTCTGGATGTGATGACAACACGATCCGAATATGGACAGCTGAGACTGTCTCTGCAGTCGGCAAGCCTTTGGAGGGGCACACTGGCGGGGTTAACTCAGTTGCTTACTCTCCCAATGGGCGGTACATCATCTCTGGATCGGGTGACAGGACAATTCGAATCTGGAATGTTGAGACTGGATCTGCAGTCGGCAAGCCTTTGGAGGAGCACACTGGTCGGGTGTGGTCAGTTGCTTACTCCCCCGATGAGCCGCACATCATCTCTGGATCATCTGACAGGACGATTCGAATCTGGAATGCTGAGACTGGCTCTGCAGTCGGCAGGCCTTTGGAGGGGCACACTGGCGGGGTGTCGTCAGTTGCTTACTCTCCCGATGGGCGACACACCATCTCTGGATCTGATGACAACATGATTCGAATATGGAATGCTGAGACTGCCTCTGCAGTCGGCAAGCCATTGGAGGGGCACACTGGCGGGGTGAACTCAGTTGCTTACTCTCCCAATGGGCGGCACATTATCTCTGGATCTGATGACAAGACAATTCGAATCTGGAATGCTGAGACTGGCTCTGCAGTCGGCCAACCTTTGGAAGGGCACACTGGTCGGGTCTGGTCGGTTGCTCACTCTCCTGATGAGCGACATATCGTCTCTGGATCTGATGACAACACGATTCGAATTTGGAATGCTGAGACCGTCTCTGCAGTTGGTAAGCCTTTGGAGGGGCACACTGCTCAGGTGAACTCAGTTGCTTACTCTCCCAATGGGCGGCACATTATCTCTGGATCTGATGACAAGACAATTCGAATCTGGAATGTTGAGATTGGCTCTGCAGTCGGCAAGCCGTTGGAAGGGCACACTGGTAGGGTGTGGTCAGTTGCTTACTCTCCCGATGGGCAACACATCATCTCTGGATCGGGCGACTGGACGATCCGAATCTGGGATGCTAAGACTGGCTCCGTAGTAGGCAAACCTTTGGAGGGGCACACTGGCGGGGTGTCTTCAGTTGCTTACTCTCCCGATGGGCGGCACATCATCTCTGGATCATCTGACAACACAATTCGAATCTGGAATGATGAAATCGACTCTACGGTCGGCAAGCCTCTGGAGGGGCATACTCGCCCTGTGGTGTCCACTGCATTCTCTCCCGACGCGCAGTATATCATATCTGGACCCGGTGACGGGGTTATTCACTTATGGGACTCATTTGTACAAAGCCCTCCCCGGTTCACCTCGTACATCGAGGCTGAACGGCCAGACCAAGAGGGTTGGGTCAGAGACCCGGGTGGCGGCTTACTCTATTGGGTACCCCATGACTATCGTGCAGGCCTACATTCACCTGCTCTCCTCACAATCCCTCTCACATCCCCCACTCGGTCGGTTTCCCTTCATTTTGATGAGTTTGCATTTGGAAAGTCTTGGACCCAAATTTGTAACTCTGCACAGCCCTAGCCTTTCTTATTCTTGACTCTGTGCTTGTTTCTGCTGTATTGGTTGCTCATGCTCCTTCTAGGTTGCAGTTTCTTCTTCTTCTTCTCACATTGTCACATATTGCCAGATAGCATGATCTCCTCCATTTATAATGACATGTGCATATGGTTTCCGATGACCTATATACTGACGAAATACAATGACAGGGGACATAAATCGATGATTGGCTCCAGCCTCTCGCTTAGCTAAGAGAATTTTACAGCGGAGCTGGCAGCTCCGCCTAGCCTCAACACGATATCCTAGAGTGAGAAGGAGTACGAATCGTTCACGCGTTCACACGTACTTCGACGAGGCATTATATTGACGAACCAGTTGGTGGTAATGAACCATAAAAAAACGGGCAAGTTGTGCGGTTTGGATCGTAGTAAGAGGTGCTCCGAAAGGTTCAGCGTTCCTTCTGCATCAGCCAGATCTGGCACTGTAACCTCTGATGGACTCCTCGCGTCAAGCTATTCACCTCCTGTCGAGAGGAACGTCACAGGTCCTGCCGGCTATGTCCACGTTAATCGGTTAGTTCCCACAGAGGATATTGGTGCGTGTTCTATTGTGCTTGCTCCCTAGTCCTCATAGTATCTACTTGCTCTTCAACCTTGTAGCATCATATCAGCAGCACCCACGCTGCTTATATTATCGCAGAGCTGACCATGTACCGACATGTGTGAACCTTACCTTATAGAATTAATGCAATCCATTACCAACTTGGTTGACGGGCTATTCTGTCAATTTTCTCATTGCCTCGACTTGCTTGCTGTTTAATATTCCGATGACGATCATGACACCATCACCTCCCTTATCGGCATCCTTTCGTTGTTTTTCTGAATATGTCAATCCGTCATACTACTTCGCCGATCACCGTCTCCTCTCCAAAAGCCGCCTGCTATCTACGTGGTTGTCCACAGGGGACAACAAGATTGAGCAAATCGCCGAGTTTATTGAGTACGCGCACAACCTAGCAACTAGCGGCGCAACAGTTCCTGCGATCCTAATTACACGCACAGATCACCAAAAAGCTTCTTACTATAAGTGCTAATGCATTATGCATTGTCCGTTCCACGACGAGGTCGACTGGAGCGTGAGCCCCAGGCCCCGCCCGTGGAAATGTTCACCGGCTTCACGTATGACAGGACTGGAGCGAGGTAAAGGGCCTATCGGGAGTGACTAATGAACCTAGATGGTTGCCATGGAGAATAAAGAGTCCTGAACGGAGGGATCGGCATCGCACCCACCATTTTTTACTCCTACGTTTTTAACCAGGTCCACTTATAGGGGCCAACTACAAAAGCTGCTGCTCTATGCGACGGTGGCAACAACTATAGCAGCAACCTCAACGGCCTTTTGGCGCTGTAATAGAGTATCAAGAGGGGTGATTCCTTCGCCTGACCATCACAAACCTGGCACTGCCGCTCATGCATTCGAATTTATGGCGTACGAGGTGAAAGAAGCGATCAGGTAGGCAGGATCTACGGGAGCCGATATGGTGACCCATTGTGTGTCATTGCGGACATCCCCCCGCGAAGTCCTATTTGGGCTGAATTCGTTTCGGGAGTGAACCAGCGCCAGCGTCGGCGAGACGGAAAATGTGGATGCGTACGACATAACATTAGGATACTTATTCAGTAACTGGGTATTTGAATTTTTGTTGAAACTCTTACTGTGTGATGTCACACCAGAATTGGGGGCGGGAAAACTCAAATTGGTAACTTGGACGGAACGGGTTCGAAGGAAAACTCCGGGATGTTGACATTCGTTGACCAACGGATCCACGCATTGCTCCAAGTAGCAGGTGCAGTGCAGCCCGCAATCCAGTTGCAGGAAAACCGCCAGCCGTCCACTCGCCAGACACGGCTTCATTACTCGCGGGGCTCAATACGCCGCCCTCGGCTGCCAAAACACGTTCAACACTCGATGCGCTGCATGAGGAGAAGAGTGTGACTGAGGGTCTAGAGGAATGGGCGTATGTCGAAGCGATTCAGTGTCGAATCCTCATCGGGTTGTACGGGAATGCGATGCACGCGCTGTTAGAGGAAGCCATTGAAGCCGATGATGCGGCGAGGTGGTGGAGGAGAGTCGAAAAGTCCAAGAGGAATTCTGCTTGAATTGGTTTATGGTGCAGAGTGTGTGTGTTTCATTTGTCGTTAGTTTCGGCGAGACTAACGCGTTATGGCTTCCTCAGAGAGCATACACCCTTGTTTGTACTATAATAGCAAGCTTACGCAAACGCAATATTCCAATCTCTCTCTCGTTATTCTCTCCATCCTCCTTCCGCCAACTTTTCCCTCCGTCAACGCGGCCCTCAGAACTGATCACCTCTGTATTCCCTCACCTCTCCAGTCAGCCACATGTCCTCGCGAGGTCGCCCTTGCACCTCACCCGCGATGAATGCAAAGATAAACGTAAGCAGCTCGAACAGCTGAGAAACGAGCGGGCTGCGAATCTTGGCCGTTTCGCAGTTGCGAGTCAAGTCCTTGAAGCCGATCTTACAAGAGTTCGAAGCGCTGGGAGCGAGCATGTCACTGCGAGAAGGGAGCCTCCAATGTCTGAACGGAGCACTGGAATCGATAGCTTTATACCAACATTCTCATACAATTGCACTCGCTCCTTTACAGCGCCCATCCCGCCTAGTCCTGCTCTGGCCGAAACTGCTCCTCATCCCACCAATCACCTACTTTGCGCTCGGTTGGGCATGGTCCTCCTGTGAAGACATCAAGAACCTCCTTCAGGAGGGATTCGACACTACCCGTACTTTCTATCAGTCGTGGTTGGTCGAACCTATCAGGTCAATCTTGGCTACGGTCCGCACAAGGGGCGATGATGGCGTGAGGGTGATATCGAAGGATGCGCTCAGAGCGTACATGGACGTCAG
>Ga0307515_10007918_pt1 | contig 20862 bp, 4 predicted proteins | sample 17_EM_MG_FD_194513 | JGI IMG/M metagenome (GOLD analysis project Ga0307515, IMG submission 194513) | Populus trichocarpa ectomycorrhiza microbial communities from riparian zone in the Pacific Northwest, United States - 17_EM | ecosystem: Host-associated > Plants > Roots > Unclassified | place...
AATTATAGTAAAAAATTGATGGTAGTGGTATCCCAAGGTTCGGCCATACAAATTTAGGTGAGGGAGGGGGAGAAACAACTTGCCAAGCTTTCCGCGCTATTATAAATACGCTAAATCCTAGCTAGTGTAATTATATTAGCAAGCCACTAAAACACCTCAATATTGCGATGCCGACGAAATGCTACCTAAGGCCACTACTATAGAAACACTAAATATATTCTTTTTAAAGAAGTTAGGCAAGAAGTCGTAATACCTAACGTCATGACTATACGTTCCTGTCCTTCCTCCATTAACTAGCTGCTAATTATATAGGAAAAGCCTTTATCAGAGTCCCCCAAATCCTTACTACCGCATATAGGAGAAGCACGTTAGCGCGTGGATTTGGCCTTAGGAGTGTCGTCCTGTCTTTACTATGATTTGCTAGCCTACCAGCGAGTTAATCGGAGGAATTTTGTTATTTAAACTTATTTCCTTTAAGAAGAAAAATAAATGGCTTTAAGTCTACTTTTCTGGCACAGATCCAATAAACCCGCGAGCTTTGCCCCTAAATTAAAATCATTTAGAGCTCCATCTTTAGAATTAGACTCATCTTCGACATATTGCTTAATCGCACCAAAATATATCCGTAGCATAAACGCGTCTCGATCGATAGCTTCGCCATTTAAAATTTTTTCCAAGAGGGAGTTATCTTTTGTAAGGCGTGGCTAAACGAGCTTCAATATTAAACTCCTTAGAAATCCCGTATTTACTATAAGTGGACATTATAGATGCCATTTTAGCGACGTCTAACTGGGTGGAGCCTAGTGGAGAGCGATTAGGATTCTCGACTGGCTCTTCGCTATCTAGTATAATCGGAATACCTGGAGTGTTATAGGGTGATATGTTGGAAGATGAGGAGGACGATGATAATGAGGAGGAGTTGGTTACCTGCTCCCGCGCTCGCGCTCGCGTTTGCCTCTGGTACTTGCCTTCTTCCTTTTCCCTCTTCTTCCTCGTCTCCCTCTTCTTCGTGCGCTGCTGGAGCTTCCTGCGCTTATTGTTCGACTCCCTAGTCGTTATAATCTATAAAATGTCCGCTAGCAGCTCCTATCTACTATGCTCTTCCTTATTGTAGCCCGCAGTCGCCAGCATCTCTAGCTCCTTGTCCATGGTGTAGTTGACGTTGGCGGTAAGAAGGAAGATATAGCCGTCTTTAGATTGGGGATGTTGAGATATTTGATAAAGAGTGCTAAGCTTTGCTATAGGCCAGTACGCTGTAATTTTAAGGGTTTTAATGGGGTAGGTTATAAGGAGTTGTGCTAAAGAACTTATTATCGATTATAATATGGCCGATATAACTTAGCTCTAGCTAACTTTAATAACACCCAGATACTCCGCTCCGTAGGATTCTGCCCCACTTACTAAGTTTAAGAAGTGCCGCCACTATGCAATCCAGCTAGATTCCCTTATATAAAGTCGCCTAAGTGGATAAACTTCTAGAGACCAGAGTTGTCTAATCCTGTATTAACGTTTGTAATTAAAACCACGTCCATATAAGCCGGCCCCGCTCAGTCAAACCTATGCAAAGATATTACCGAGCTATTCCCCTGGGCTTTGCGCTGGTAGTTCAGCTAAGAGTGCTATAATTCGTCGAATCCGACCCCGGCGTTGTCCGCTATTAGTGCTTGCATAAATTCACCCCACTTAATTAACTTCTAGATATTAGACTTGTCCAATCTAGTCCACTTATAAACGCTTATACCGTCCAATCCAGCCCCTTATTCTGTATTAGGCCGTCTTTATATAATACTACTCCCCTAACTATAGCTTCTTACGCTCCTTAGAGCTATGCCTACCTTAGATCTACGCCGCTCTACCAGCCAGTCAACGTTAGAACTGTCTTATCTATATCGGCTATGCCTGCCCTACTCGCTTAGACGGTGGGGGCCCACTAATATAACCCCTCTGCTCTTGATTAGGCCGTGTCCGTATAATAATCTACGTAACTTAGGCCAAACTTAGCTGACACTATCTAATCCGGTTTACTCTTCACCAAGCTATACCCCCATAAGCCCGCGCCGCGCAGTTTAACCCGTTTAATTCACTCCCTCGTTTCCCTATTAGGCTTTATTAATTAAAGCTAGCTCTAGAAGCTCTCTATATATATAGGGTAGAGGTAAAAGACTAACGACGATGCTAATAACGATTTAGTAACTGTTACTTAATCGCCACTAGGTCGATATTGCTACTTAGTCGGTAATAGGTAATAAATAGGTAATAGAAAGTAGATAGTAAGATATTACGGTACTAGCAAATTGCCGTCAGATTGCCGTAAATTGCCGTCACGTAACTGGATAATTGTATATAACTTTAACCGGCGCTACTATTCTTCTCCTTTCCTTGCCGTACCTATACCTTAATTAACTAAGTCGCTAATATAAGACACATAATAGTAAGAAACAGGGTATAAGTTATAAGGTAGTACTTAATAGTGACCTTAACGTTTGATATCTCTTAAACGCTGCGGGTGGTCTATAACTGTTGCCGATATAATTAAATAAAAATTACTTAAATTTTCTTAGTATTTAAATTATAATATAAGGGCCCTTTATTAAATTAATTATTTCTAAGTCTCTTTCCATTTTTTAATCTTATTAATAATAATATTTCTAGATACGTAATTAAGGTAATACAAATACCCGATTATTATTACACTCTTAGCAGATATTACGTAATTAGATTTAAACTCTAAGTTATAAAATGTATTAAAAGGTATATACTTTATATATTTTATACTAAGACTATATAAGTCTTACTTTAATCTTATTATAGAGTTAACTATCTAGGATTATATAAAGCTCTCGCGGTTATAAGTACCGAGACACTCTAATAAAAATTCGACCTCTTTCCTCTTCTTAACTATATTAATTAAATACACTCTACCACCTATAGGGCTAAATAAGACTATTCTATATTCTAGCGTATATATTATTCTAGTATCTACAGTACCAACTCTATTCCTTTTTATTAAGGCAAAGAAATATTTATAATTAAGCGCGGAAAGTATACGAGGAAGTGCTATATTTCTCATGCCTTCATTATTTAGGAAAAGATAAATATTTCTTTCCTACAAATAGAAAATAATGGGAAATAGCTGGATAGCTTTTGCTAAATTATTCTATCGATCTAAATATAGGAACGGGAAAGGCCTATAGGTTACTTCTTATCCTAGTAAACCGGTAATATCCTACATCTCTAAAGGGTATCTTAGCCGCCGCGATAATAACCCTAGTTAGTTTAGCACCCGCCCCCACTACGGCCCTAGCACCCACTCTTACTCCTACTTTTACTTTTGCTCTAGCTTTAGCTCTAGCTCTAGCTCTAGCTCTAGCTCTAGCTCTAGCTCTAGCCCTAGCTCTAGCTCTAGCACCTACTTTAGTTCACCTAAGTTAGGTAAAGCAAGCTAGGGTAAGCTAGAGACAGATAGTAAATTAGAGAAAGTATTAAAGACTTTAAAGGATAAATATAATGGGGAAAATGTACTTATATCAGTATTACTAGAAAGTTTTAATAATAATATAAGAAGTTTTACCTCTGCCGTCGGGTAGCTAAAGAAGGAGAAATAAATATCTCTTTTAACTGCAAATAAGCTAATGTATAACTCTGGGTCCCTCTCCGCTAGCCTATAGACATATCTTAAATAAAGATATTCTTAGTCGATTTAATAAGATTTATTAAAAGGACGTCCATAAAGGTAAGTTATGGGGTACTTTTATGCATCTTAGGTAAGCGATAAAAGAGGTTTTTGTACACTACGGGCTATAATGTCCTTTATAGCATTACAAAATTTTTATTTAATAATTTTAATTCGTGGCTTAATGCGATAGCGCTTTTCCGGGAAGTAGTTTTTAAGAAAATAATAAACAAGCTACTGGTTAAGACTCTCTTTTCAAAGTTTAATTATCTTTAGCGACGTATAACCTTACTTAGATATAAGACTGGCGAATAGAGACTATATACGTTCGCTAATAATTACCTCTAGTTTTAACTCTCTTTTATCCTTAAGGTAAGGGATTCCGGTTAACTGTGGAGAGTAATATATAGCAGCTAGCCATATCGTTTTATACGCAATAGAAAAAGCAACTATTTGAGATACTTTAATAGTATAAAAAGAGCCTTCGGCAAGCTTAATTTTTGCCTTAGCGTTACATAAATAGCTTTTATATATGCTAGACTAAAGAGTTTTATTAATATTTATAGGAAATAGGGACTTTAAAGCCTTTGCCGGAGCCTCTAGATACTTAGTATCTTCTATAAATAATAGGAGCGAAGGAATGCGTCCCTTAATATTTATAATGTGTTAGTATATTCCTCTTCTACTATATCTATCTCTTACCGTAGGAAATAACTAACCGTTTTTTATTTATAATTTAATCTCTTCCTAGTTACATTTTAAGTACGTAAGAGCTAGTAGTTATATTAGACGAATAGTTCTTAAGTCTAAATAATACGGGTGAAGTTCTCTAAGGATGTCTAAATAAGTTGTTTAAATATATTTTAGATAATTAACAAGCTCCTAATATAGATTAGCTAGCTTCTAGCTATATAGGAAATACGCAATACCTTATCGTATTTCATTATTAGGATACGGTATAAGGTTCCTATTTTAAACGTTGCCTAGAGGTTAACAAACTCTATTAAATTATTAAAAGCTCGCCTTAACAACTAATCCTTCCTTTTAGTTAATGTTTATATATCTTTTCTCTTACTTAGTAAAAGCCGATTAATTTAAATATCATACTATCTATTATTACAAGACTTGTAATAGCGTAAGTTGCGATAAATATCGCCATTACAAAAGGGATGGGAATGGGAATAGTCGGTTTAAAAAGCGTCTTTATAGATATTAGGGAGATCTATACACAGTTAAATATTTTTTAGTTATTATTTGGGAACTAACCAAAAGAATAAAAGTCTACTGCCCACTACCTCTCTTTGGCATTAAAAAATCGCTCTACTGCCTTAATTCGGTATCTACCTTTTAGATAAACAAATAATCTACCTCTATAGGAAAGTGTCTTTGGCGTATTAATATACTACATAAATTCTTCTACTATTATCTCTAATGCCTGCAAGATATCACTAATATCTTTATTATAAATTAAGGCTTTTACCCAGTGCTTTAGGTTAAGATTATCGCAGCCCTCTATATAAAATGTATCAATAAGATACTGCATATAGTCGTTATCTACGGTTTAAGTAGGTCAAACTTCTAGCCCTTTAACGGCTAAATTTTCCAGGCGGACTTTAGTAGAACCACGGTAATATCCTTATTTATTATAGAAATTATAGTAATTATTATCTAAATTATCTATAGCTTGTTAGGGGATTCCCTTAAAGGGTAAGAGGCCCTAATAAGGATGCTATCACTATAGGTAGTTTCTATTTTTACCCGAAACTACTACCCCTACTATATATATATATCAAATATTCTAGTTTTCTCTTTATCTACAGTAAGTATGTCTCTCTACGATCATGTCTTATAGCTATAGATTGCTAGTTCTAATAGCCTTATAATTAGCGATACTAGTTATTTCCGGTACTTAATAGATAAACTTCCAAAACCACATTTACAGACACTATTAATAGTCTTTTTCTATAGTAAAACGGGTGGAAATAAAGATACGGCATTGCGTTTTCTTTTCCCCTATAATAATACTAAAAGAAATTAATCCAAAGGCATAGCAAATATACGTGTAGATAATACAACAATACACGCAGAACATCCCATATTCTTTACCGATGGAAATATTAAAGTTATACTTCCACTAAAGTAGATACCGTCAACTTGCCATAAAATAACAATATATCCGCTTATATAGCCATACACAAATACCCAAATAGCGCTTAACATGGCCCTTACCCGTATTATTCTACCGCAGTGTAGTATTCTCGTAATTTTTATAGATAACTTTAACAGTATAAACCTACTCCTCGGCCAGCTTATACGATAGACCGCTTTAGATATTTTTTTAAACCTACCTAAAAATATCCGGCTAAGGCTTATTCTGGTATTCTCTATAAGTAACAGAGCTTATAATTAATAAGCGATGCGAACTATTAGTACGAATTCTTATATCCAGGCAATGTTTCCTTTAATTATCGTTTTTCCAATTAATAAGAAGCTCTCGCCCTTGGCTTGCTTTCGTCTATTAAAGGAGCAGCTTATAAAAGAAATTGACCTTTTTAGGGATACTCGCCGTCGATTCTATTGGCTCTTCTCAGCTACCTATCTTAAAGGGTTATATTAAGCTTGCTTAAGATATATAACCCAGACCATTACTAAAGCGTTTGATCCCGTTATGGCCACAAGAACGTATATAATTTATAACGGCGTATTACTAAACCACCTCCAAAACTTCTTATAAATGGGCGTTAAATATATTATATCGTATAAAGATATCACCACGTACATTGCTTTAAGCCTCTTTTTAGACGCCTATCCTTATAGTGCCCCTTATAAGCTCCCCTAAACATTAAGTCTTTTTTTCCTTACTAAAGACATTACAGTATTTTTATTTAAAATTCTCCTGTAGCTATATAGACAGTCTTGCCTAAAAGCCTTTAATTTAGTTTATAATGTTAAAGAGCTTACCTTAAAGCAATTTCAGAAGGTAGAGGAGAAGTTCTGCCGCAATTTCTAAGAACTACAAAAATGGACCAGGGAAAACGATAATGCGTCCTCCGTAGAGTCGCATATAAGTATGGCTTAATCTACTAAAATTATCTAGTTGACTTTAAAGTCTAGTAAAACGTGCCTTTATTGTCTTATGCGTATCCCGCAATATATACTTAGCTACGGTCATTCGATATATAATACTTGCGTTAAAACGTTTAGCAAAGGTGTGCTTAGTACTAAATATAAGTTTACTATATCGGAATATATTTTTTGCAAAGCTGGCTTCTTTACTACACTAATTAAACCACTAACTTGTAGAGTTAGAATTCTTGGTATTAATGGCGGCGGGATAAGAGGGGTAGTTTCTCTGGAGTTCCTTATCCTCTTATAAAAGACTCTAGGTTCCAAATGCAAATTGCAAGATTTCTTTAATTTAGCTATAGGTATAAGCTCTAATAAGAATAAGATACACTAAATTTAAGCAGAATAATAACCAAATTACTAGGAGGATTAATTATTCTTAGTATAGGTCTCTGCTTATAGGACGTTATATAATACAGTAAGAACTTTAAATCTATTATAAGGAGATTTTTCGCAAAGTAAAAGGAAAAGAAATCCATTTTTGGCGACATTAAAAAGCTCATTAAGGCTTAGAGGTCTGACGGCTACTATAATGCGATTGCTCTAGAATCCTTACTAAAGGAGACATTTAGTAATTAACAAATGTTTAGAAACCTACAGCTATCGGGCAAAAAGGTAGCAGTTATCGCTACTTCAATTTTAACTAATTAGGCGCATGTCTTCGCAAATTATAATGCGTATAAAATAGGTTTTAGTACACTATATTCCCTCCTTTTACTTCTTTATTAATCCTAATTAAGGTAAAGGATATAAGCGGGAAAGAGAAATTAATGTATGGGAAGTGTAAGTATTTCTAAGAATACTTAAAGCTTATACTAATCCTTTTATAGAGTAAAAGCCACCTCGGCCGCTCCAATATAAGATTTAGCGCTTGGTAATATATTTAAGCTAACTGTATAAGTTTATTTCCCCAAGTAGATTTAGAAATTGGCCCCTTTAAGGACGGTGCGCTACTGTATAACAATCCAATTAGAATTAGTTTATAGGAAAGCAAGCATATCTAGCCCAAACAATCTCTAGACATAGTTCTTTTTCTAGGGACTGCAATATCGGATCCTTAGCTAAATACAACGTCCTAGTTCCTGTGCCGATTCCTGTCCTAATTCCTGCCCTAGGGGGCAAAAAGTATTTATAACTTACTTTCTTCCTATACAGATAGTTAGAAACAATAGTAAGGTATATATAATAGTCTTAATGAAAATTTAAGGTAAGATTACTTCCAATTAAATATTAAAGTGGGATAAATACCTGGGCTTAATAATATTACGTAAATAGATAACCTATAAAGAGCAGTTTAATTCTAACCCTTAGGAAAGTCTAAACGGGAAGGAGTAGTCTCAGCGCTGCTTATATCTTCGTTCCATTTAGAGTTAAACTACTTACTATATTATAAGAATGGGTTTTATAGATGCGAAGGGGTTATACGTTGCCGAAATAACAGTTATGCTATTATATATACCCTAACTAAGCTATTCTTGTCTTCCTTAGAGTTTACTAGTAAGACAACTAGCGAAAGAGGCCTTTTAGCTGTTTTTAAAGGAGAAGAAGACATTTACTTATAGTGCCAACGATACGGTAAATAGATTGTTTTCTATATTAGACACCTACGCGATATAATTACTCTTTCCTTAAGGACAGACGAGCTAAACTACCGAAAACTTAGCGGCTTTCTATATAGCGTAGAGTGGGTTATAAAACAATAGAGGCTTAATGCTTAGTTTGGGATAGCAGACTATTATATTCCTAGAGCTTTTTTTTGCTCTAAATGCGATATAACTAGGCTTTAACACCGCAAGCGTAAAGATTATAAGGCTACGTGGCCGCCGTTAAAACGGCAGCGGCAGGTATAGTTATTTATATTTGTATTCTATAATTAGATAGACATAATTAATTATAAAATGTCCTTTACGCTCTGTTTGTAAATGTGTAATAAAGTATAGCTTTAGGTAGGAGAGCTAGAGCCACATTCTTCCCTAGGCTTTTAATTAATAAGACCCATTAAGCTAGACCTCTAAAACGATCGTTTCTTACTAGAGGAAACATTCTACCTAAACTTCCTATTGCTGTTAACTCTAGAAGTTTGTTTCCAGCTTTGCCCTAGCCGAAGGCCTTAATTTTACAGAATGAATCCCCTTAGCTGAAGTACTATAAGATACTTAACGAAGACCAGGCAGGCCCGTGTGTAATTACGCACAAGAATAACTCTAAATTTATAGTAGTTATAATTAAACGGAGACCTATAGTGCACCAAAGTCGGAACCAGATTACGCTTATACCAGTAAAACACCCAAACATTATTTCTCTTAAAGAAGCTTTTATTTCCTAGGATCTTTACTTAATTTATAAGCATTTATATATTGATGTAACGCTAAGAGAAATTTAAGCAAGCCTATTAATTACCTTTAGAGATTACGAGCTGGCTGTAATTTATAAAGAAGTAAGTTTTAAAGGCCTTTTATATTCTTTGACTTATAAGTTCCTTAGGTTTTAACTGGAGTTTATTTTATTCACAATAAGTTAGGTATTTAGTACGGTTTTCTAAGTATAAAAAACGTCCTTATCTCACGAACAGGAGATGTTAGGCTTAGTACGTTTCTATATAATAATCTAAAGCTTAAACTAAACCTAGAGAAGTAAATATTGGCGACAGTATATTATAACGGAGCCTCGATAAAGCAGATGATATTAGAGCCATTAGTTTAATGTTAATTAAGCTTATTAAGCCCTTATCTGGTTATTTAAATGCAGGCTCCTTAACACCTATTTATTTAGACCAATGGACCGAAAGCGCTTTAAAATTCTTTAAGAAATTAAAAACTATATCTATAGCAGAGCTTCTATAGGTAGGGTATCCAAGCAACGCTTTCTTTACCGCAATTGACAGTAGTAGGACAATTTTCTTTAAAAATCACCTAGACTAGCCTGTCTTATACCGCATGCCATAATTACTAAAAGGTATCATATTATAGATATTAAAGATAACGAAGTATAAAGCTATTTGTAGTATAAAATATATAAATATAAAATTGTAGAGATATATACCATATACTAAAGATGGCTAAGGCTATTCCATATCTTATAAAGAAACTATTAACGGTGTCGTATGCTAGTTAGTGATTATCATGGTTGTAACGAAGCCTTATAGGAAATACTACGGTAGACTCGCTAATGGGCTAGGTGTGTAGGTAAACAAGAAGTCAACAACGTAATAACAACTAGTGGAGTGATTGCTCAACAGATTAACTCCAATTTTATTCTAAGATTCACTACAAGGAAAGGAAATATCTAGGTAGGGATTGTGGTCCTTTAAATACATAACACTGTGCCTAAGAAATACTGAGTACGTGAGGTACGCGAGGTACGTTTAGTACGTGACGTTCCTTACAGATCCTATAGATCCTACGTACCAAACTGGTAACGTGATCTATTATATGGCTCGGTTACCCCTCGTCCTATGGTTCGACTAGTTCCAGCGCCTCCCACGCTTCCACCACTAGTCCGTTCATGTCCTCTCTTAGTAGCCGTACTACTGCTGATATAAGGTCCGTAACAATGGTGGTGTAAGGGAATCTATAAGGTGGAGGACATCGCCATTACGTGATCGCAGGAGGTGCTTGTAAACGTTCGCCAACAGCGATTTATAAAAAAAAAGCCAAGTTTAAAGATAAAAAATTAATATATATATTAATCCCTATTGCTAAGGAGAGCAAGTTAAGAAGAGTAAGTATGTAATTATTATATAGGGAGGCAGGTTCTCTTATTATAAGGATAAAAGAGAGATTTGTAAATGTATATGCTATACATTCTACGTATATAATTGATTTGGTTATCTTATAATTTGCTAAGTTTTAGTTAGAGTATATAAGGCATGCCTAGTTGTTTACTGCTGTTCTGTAGTGTACTATACATAGTGTACTATATCTGCCCTACCTCTTTACTCTTCTTCTATCTAAAGGAATACTTTTAAGTGTTAATTAATGAACGAGAAAGGATTTAGTTCTGTCTTTGCTTACTATCCGCCTTTTAAGAACATAATACTTTTGTAGAAGCCTTTGGTACCGGCTCCAAAGTCCACGCTCTTTTAAAGTTTTTCCTGTCTTTTTTTTTAAAAACCTTTGGAATCTGGCTCTATACCAATCTATCCTTCACACGTAGAATAATTAGCAGTTCGTCTTTATAACTAACTCCCTTGCTAATTAGTCCAAGATAGTTAGCCCGCGTATATTAAAATAATTTCGGTGGGATAAAAATCCTTAGCAGCCACATAGACCGAGGGGTGGGAATAGTTTTAACGATAACTAACATATTATTTTTTATAGTTACTTGATGTATATAGTACTACGTGAATTATATAGCTTTTTGGCTAGGTAGCTACCGGGCGCGTAAGTTCAACCCCTTTTAGTAGGCTTTTAAAACAAAATTAAATTTAGATAAGATATAAACTTATTAAAACCCTTCTAAAAATAACATTTAAGGCGCCAATTAAAGCTATAAAGTATAAAGGTGCCATTAAAAGGAAAGACAAAAATGTATATTATAATCTTATTATCGAGGACTTTCTAATGGAAGCGACTTATTAAATACGTCTTTACTTAGGCAAATGAAGATAGCAGCTCCGCGTTAATGCCGAGAGAACAAGTACCACCTCCTTATGAAGAGTTAGTGCCATAAAAGAGCTTCTTAGATCGATTTCTTACGTTTTTTTAGTCTGCCTGGTCCTCTGCCAATAAACATCGAAGAGGAAGAAGAAATACTACTATATCACGAAGAGTTAGTGCCGTAATAGATTTTTATATTAATTTCTTACGTTTCTTAGCCTGCCTATAAACGATAGAGAGCATGAATCGGACTAATAGTGTGGCTGGTACTAAGAATTGGTTTATAAGCTTTGGCCGGGCGGATTTCTATAACTAGGATAACAATCTCTTTAGTATAATAGTTATATTAATTAGAACTTGCAGAACTCACTTTAAGATACCTACTTATTTTGTGTTTTAAACTGTTATTTATACTCGGATATATTAGAGTCCATCTGTAGCCCTAAGATTAAACCAACACTGGCGTCCTAAATCTAATAAACATGTATAATTAATAGTCCTTATATAGGATAAATGTAGGGTAAGCCCCTAAGGATTCGCATTAGTTGTCCCACTTACTACTCGTAAGCTAGGTCATGCACATTAATGATTTAATATTCTGAGAAATTAAGGGTACTATTCGCTGTGTCCAAAACAGTAAGGTAGTAGATTGTTATAGTAATCTAATGATCGTCAGTCCATCTCTTTATGTTATTAATATTCAATATTAGTATAAGGCCATATTGATATTGAATACTAAATTCTTGCTAAGCCTCCATATAAATATAAGGTGCGAACCGCGCACAACTAAGGCCTCGGCCGAAATGCACGCCTAGACTGTTAGCGACTTAGTCAATCAAGGCACGAGCACGGCAAGAGAGCAAGCCTGTACAATTGGTAGTCTATAAACGAGGATCCAAAGCTAGAATAACACAGACGTCGCCTAAAATAGATACCTTATGTCTTAGCCGGACACCTTATATCGTCCCTATAACCTTTATATACCTTATTATACTATATTATATATAATATAGTAGTATATCTCTCTAATACTTAGTAAAAGCTATAAAACTAGCTATTTTTATATATTCTCTTTCAATAACCAATATATTTCAGTATTGAACATATTGTATTGATATTAAACGTTCAATATTTAATATTTAGTACCATAACACTACTGTATATTATTAGCTGGAAAATTAGGGTTAGTAAAACCCAGTGTAAACTCGTGTGTCGATTGTTCTATAAAGAAGAGAGACTATAAATATAAGATATGGTACCCCTTATAGGGGTCCCTAGAGAGTGATAAGACTAGGTTAAAACTGGTATAAAACCAAGGTCTAATAATAGCCGTCTCGGCCAATATATATCTCGTTGACAGTATATTAAAAGTCTATCTTTAGTCTTGACGGCTTAGCTATAGGTATATAAGAGTCGCGATAGATTCGCGATCACTCTGTCTTTTTGGCCTTATGGTGATGTAAAGCGGGACACGTTATAAGGCAATTACCTTTACGAGTTTGATATTTACTAATGCTAGTCCTTTTTATGCAAGGCTTTAATTGTATCTATATAAATAAGAGAGCACGCGAGTTGGTCTGCGTGTGGGGAAATTAGTAGCCATTGTTTTAAGTGCCTACTTAGTATACATTAAGCTTTAAAGTAAGCCAAGAACTCTCTTCCGTAATTTAACTACCATATCTTCCTAAAAATGATCTCAAATAGTAGTAGAGTATTAGAATAAAGGAGGAAATGGAATATGTACGGTTTAGTGTTGCTTTTAGCTGTTCTGCCTAAAGCGATAGAGTTAGATCCTCACCAGATGGTTATATAAGTGTGATGTGCCTTAGTAAGAATAGATATATCTTTAAATACGCTGCGAGCCTTAAACTAATTTAGATTTACTAATTCTTATACTTTACCCACTGTTATGCATTTAATCTTTTACCTTTTTTTTACCGCTTTTCTGTTTAGGCCGGGGCTTATACACGCTTAGAATGAATAACTTACGGTAGTTTCTAACGGAGTTTTTACGGGAAATAATGGATATCCTTATGGATATATCTCTCGTAGTGATCTAGGCTTTAACGATAATATAATAACTTATCTTTTACCACCTTTAGCTTTAGAAAGGACAAGGGTAAATGGCTTAGATCTTTTATATGCTCTAATATAGAGAACCGCTAACTAAACTATAACATTTCCGCGACTTAATATATTACTAGGAGCTTATATAGCTATAAAGTACCTTAAAAATGGATATATTATACTACCGTAAACCTAGCCGGGTAAGCCGAGAGCAGGTGGAATAGTCTATGTATTTGGTATATCTTAGCTAAGTAATAGTGAAGTATTAGTAGACGTCCTATAGTAGACATCTAACGGTACCGGCGGTGACTAGAGAGGAAAACTATTAACTGCTTAAAATTTTAATAATAATAGATGTTATTAAATTAATAATGGTAGCATTTCTATAATACGTTAGAATTAGTTTCCCGACCCTATCCCTGGCCAACTAGGGTCTACCTATAAACAATAGTGTAAGACTAATCTATTAGTACCTACGGATTTATAGACTAATTCCACGTATACTATATACTGGGTTTAGCAGTGGCCAATAGAGCCTAGCGTGCCAGGGTTACCTAGCGGTAAAGATAAGTATTATATAATATGCTCCGACCTTAGTATTATTGCTAGCGTACTTTAGGATAGCCCTTTAAACCCACTTCCCTAGCAAGACCCTTAAAGTAACGCTGTTCCTAATTTCTAGTCCCGTATAGCATATACTACCAACCCCCTCTTAACTAGTACTATTGCCTCTTTCCTATCTTAGTCGGCAGTTTCTAAATAATTGTAAATGTAATGCCATGATATATATCTCTTTATATTCTTTATTTTACTTAGGCCTTTAGGACGACACTGAAATTAGGATATCTACTACTCTAGAGGGAGTAAATAAGGTAGAAAATAATATGTATGCTCTATAGATAGAGTCCGTATTTGGTAAATAGGGTTTAATAAAGCGTTTGCATCTACTTCTCTAGCATGCTAAACTATTAATGTATTTATTTTCCTGTATCTCTAGTTATTTGTTAATTTGTCTATTGCGGATAAGTTTGGGTATTTATACGGGACGTATGTGGGACTAAGGATTAGTAATAGTAATGAACGTCTAGTTAATTCTAGAGCAATGATATAATAATTGTGTGTAAACAGAAAGTCACTTAAAGCTCTGCGTCTAATAAATATAAAAAGGGGTTCTTTGCCAACTAAATAACACAGTTTAAGATTCTATAGCTTATAAAGAAAACGAACTTGCCCTATCCCAACTTACTTTTGCTCCTCTTAGTATGCTTAAAGGATATTTATAAATGATAGTTATACGGACCTTTTCGGGAAGGGGATTAGAGAGATGTGGATGTAAATCAATTAAGGGAGAAGTTGAAATGGGCGTGGGGATTATGTAGACCTTGAAAATCAGCCAAGACCTCTTTATAGAGCGCTATTAATGTAGTATAGCTTAGAATATAAGTGGCTTTTTAGTAATAGATGGCTATATCTTGCCCTGATTAATCGGAGCTCTTTATCTAATAAACCCGTATAGAACATTGCGTAATTGGCCCAGACTGCTAGAGTTTATATTCCCGAAGGAGTGCCGCTTTTAAGGCTTGGAATCCGGCGTGGCCCTACTAGATTGTTCTAAGGTATAAGCATAAAGTAAGCTAGTGGAGAGGGGCTAGGGCTATCGGTGTTCCCGATAATAGGTATTAGTCTTACGTATAAAGATTCACTGTGCGGGATATAGGCTTCTCGTGACCTCTTAACCTCCTATATGTAGCACACTTACATTCTATTTTATGTGCTAGCGCGACAGAAAAGCCTAGTTGGACATTTGGAGATATGTTAACTAGAAAACAAACGGTGATTTAGTGCTGGCCTTTTAGACAATTAGAATCTATAGAGGTAAGCTATACGCTTTTGACAATCCTTAGCATAGTGTTAATTCCTATATTGGCGATGACTTGTAGATAATATATTAGAGACACGCCTATAAAAGTATAATTCAGTAAATTAAGCTTTAGGAAACTACTTAAAGTCCTCTAAGCAACTAGTAATTATAATTCGTTAAAATCAGTAAGCGCTTTGTCCCCTCTGGCATTCCTAAGCAGATTACACCAAAACGAAATCATATTTCCTTTTCAATGCTATAAAACTTTCGAAGGGTTGCCTATAATTGCAATAAGTTAATAGTAGTTATCGAAATGAGAATATTCTTACTAACTGTTTCTGAGCTAATAGGATGCACCTATTACTACTCCCATTTTCTTAATACTCCGTTATATCTCACGTTTAAGCTACACGATATTACCCTTAGAGCTAGAGATATAGGTTTTAGCACCGTGTTTGAATAAAACCTCAATAATAGCCTTATATCCCCTAAGCACTATATAGTATAAAGGCGAATAATACGGTATTCTCAGGCTTACTAAACCACGTATACTTTGTAGAATATCCTAGTCTATCTTAATTAGGTAATTAATCTCAGCCCCGTTTTAAATAAGAAGAAGGACGATTACTTTATAACCTATCGCGCAAGCTCTACTTAGTGGAGATCCGCAGCTAGTTCGCGCGTTAACTTTAGCACCTCTTTTAATAAGTAACTCTGCAATGCTGTAATAACCTTTATAATATACCACAATTAGTATAAACACTAAGGATTGTAAGTTAATATCCACCCCTTTATTAAGAAGATATCTTACTAGGTTTTCGCGACCTCTCTAGACTATATAAGTGAGTGGACGGCCTTATATAATAGGATATCTATTAATATACGCTCCATAGCGTATAAGAAGCCTTATAATATCCTTAAATAAAGAGAGGCAAGCGTCTTTAAATGGGGTTAAATAAAACAGGGGGCTAAGGTATAGACCGTTGTAAGTTAGATCTTATTAAAGGATATTTTCTTAGTACGGATGCTGTATCTCGGTAATTTGTGTATTATTAGCAATTAAATAATTATAGCCTACTAGCAGCAACTCCATGGGCGTAGTATCGTTGCTATAATCTAGAGTTATTGCGTTGCTGGGAAAGTAGGTTACTTTAAGCGACGATATCTTTAGGGTAGTATCTAGATAAAGATTTCTCCAGAATAATCTAAGAGCAGAGGCGTAGTTAAACTAAAAGGTTCTTTTTAAGTAGAGGACGTCGCGCGCCTTATAGTAAATTTAACTATAACTACATAAGATTTTAACGTATATTCCCGCTCCTGGCGTAACGGCTATTATTAACCCGTAACGGAACCCAAAAACCAACTAAATAACTAGTGTTTTTACTAATCCGCCTAAAAGAAGCTTATATATTTAAATACGTAATTTAGTTAGCAATCTAAGAAATGACCTTCGTGGCAGTAGAGGGGTTTTTATAGGCTTAGGTTTAGAAGGTTTTAAGCGTAAGGTTGATATATTTTAGATAGGCTTTTTCTAAAGCCGTTTTTTAATACCACGTTTCCTGATACTAGATGGAAATGCTGACGTGTTTTTTGGAGGACTACCGGTTTTATAGCGTGTCATGGCGTTGATATTAGAATTAGTGGGTATTAAAGAGTTCTTAATAGTCTGGGCGAGTGTATACAAATATATAGGTGTAGTTAACTGAAGGGGAAGGTTATGTAAAAGGCTTTAGGGACTAGAGGGTGCTAGAATATAAATAGAACGACGTAATTCTAAACCGGAAAACTGTATACGTGAGGATATAACGGACCATCCGTGTTAGGGATCCCCTGTTTAGTAGTATCTATATTAATACACTCCACTTTGGGGGGGACGGCTGCCTGCACAATTTTCCCCTTTTTCCTGGGTTGGGCTGGTATGTGGGGTTGAGAAATCCTAAAACAGCCCCTCTTTTGCATACCCCTGCCCTTATCTATAGTAGTAAAGGACGTAAAGGCTTCTCGTTATAAGTTAGTTTCAATCGCGCTATATTATGGTCTGTATAAGGCGGCTAGGCTTTACTTCTAACTAACTACACCTAATACGTTAACGAAAATAGCACTCTTGGGTATTCCATATAATTGCTATACGGTAGCCTTTATTTAAATTTAATAGATAACACCTCTCTCCATACTCCACCCTGCTTTATCCATCTATAGCCACTCTATAACGTGGCGAAGAAGAAATGCAATATATATTATTGATTACTATCACCTTAGAATTATATAGACCATTTGGAAATTTATAACCCCAATTAGATAAAACCTCATAAGTGTAAGAAATACTTTAATGTTAGCTAGAGTATATACTAAAGCATATACAGAGCCATAGTAAGCAGCGCAACTACTAATGCCTATACTATAAAAAAAAATTTAGCTAGAAAGATTCGTTGCAAAGATAAAGCCGTTTATTAATTAATATAATACTATTATTATTACAGGCATTACCAATTTTAGTGTAATGCGCTGAAAGGGAAGGTAAAAGTAGCGTTAATAAAGAGGTTACCCTAGTCGACAGATGTTGATAAACAGTATTTTATAGCGGAAAGTATATTTGCTACTAATAAAGAGAAGTCAGATCTTAAAAGTATACGAATGCCTGTATAAAGCTCTCCTATATAGGAGTCATGTGGTAAAAACTCTAGATATAGCTCTATAGGACCTTATACGTAGTTATATTATTTATTTAGCCGTAAGAATAAATATATAGATTTTTTATTGCATTCTAAATATGCTTGGCAGTAAGGATATATAAATATATAGATTTTTTATTCTATTATAAATAGTCTTAGCAGTAATATTAGATAAATTAATTATAACTACTTTATCCTAAATTTAAAATTACCTTACTGAAAAATCTATTAGTAGTGGTTGCCTTAGAACTGGAGGCATAACTGTAGTTCTCTCTTTAACTTCAGAATTAGAATACCAAACCCTTACTGCTAGTATTTTTCACTGCCGTTTTTGTTTCCCCCTAGGTACAGGTTGAACTGGAATTACTATACTAGAAGCCTAAAATAGTCTTAGTCCTAACGTCTTATAAAAGAAGATTACAAATTAGTTATAAGTTGCTGTTCCGTTAGTAGCTAAGGCGCATTAGTTTTAGATTTATATATATAGAACCGATCTCGGTACCGCGTTAAAAAATACATATTAGCGTCATAAGTTAGGCTTAACTCATCAGCTTTCCTAAATATTGTTAAGCATCTTTTGCGGAAAGAGGACTGTTATCGCCTTCGGCTATCTGCAATATTCTCTAATTTACTTTTAGACTCTAGAGAGTTTATATACAGTTTAGTTAGTAATTAGTAACAATAAGAGGGTCGCTTTTCTACATTTTCTACTAGAGAGGGTTGTTGTTTTTGTCTTGGAATTTGTGTAAGGTTTAATTTTGGCGGCTAAGAAAGTGTTATATAAGCTGTTGCGGTTTTTCTAAGAGAGTATTAGGGTTACTGTATTTATAAATAAAGTATGGGTATATAGGTTTCCTTAAACTTGGAATATATAGCTTTTATAATTTAATTATAGTTCTATATAAGCTAGGCGGCAATTTAGGGACGTATTTTAGGCTAAATTTAGCATATACTTTTCCAGTTAGTGTCCTATATAATTTAAAGGTATAACCTTTTTCTATCTATATGGAGATTTCAAGCTTCTACATACTTGCCGCTAGCGGTATCCTAGTAATAATTATTACTATTTGTATTATTTTATCTTTTACTAGCTTTTTATTTAAACCCTCTATATAGTTCTAGATATTTAAAAACTTTATCTACCTACGCCTTTATCTCTTTATAAGCGTACCTTGCTATAAAGCTTTATTGTAGGCTATATATATAGCTGGAACAATCTTATCTAATATTATTGGCGTAAATACTCTTAAAGATGCTAGTATACGAGCTGCATGCCTTTCACTCGTAAATTTTATACTATTATTCTTCTCGAATCATTTAGGATATGCTGTATATATTATTGGAGTACCGCTATAGTCTATAGTACGCTTTTATGGCTTAATTGCTATTGTTGCCATTATAGAGAGTATATTCCATATAGCAACAATCCTAATAATAAAAATATTCTCGTTTAAGAACCTTAAAAACATATACGGTATTCTTATAAGTATTAATAATCTATACTATAATCTGGCTAACGCTTTTTACTTCTAGGGAGCTGCAACTCTAACTCTACTTGTACTTATCCTTCTAATAAGAAGGTATTTCTATAAAGTGTTTCTTAAAACGCATATATTCCTTACAGTTACGACTATAATTTCTATTTACTAGTATACGATAACTATTATAAGTAAAGTAGTGCTTATAGTGCTAAGCGCCACCTTTATATTAATGGGAGTCTTCTAGATTAGTTAAATCTTCTATTTGTAATATCCCTCCTCTCTAAGCTAGAGAGCCTTAGCGACTAAAGATAATTTTATTCTTAACTCTTAACGACCATCGTCCTAAGGTACCGTAAATTGTAGAACCATAGTATATAACTAGAAGTCGAACCAAATATTAGTACTGCTTAGGCTTGGTAGTAACAGAAGAAAAGCATAGATTAGCTATAGATAGTATCCACTTATATATTAAGCTGCCTCGGCCATAGAAAATACGGGCGGGCTACTATATTTAACTTTGCCTTCCGACTCTAGGGGCCTAGTTATTAACTTAAACTCACCCTTTTATAATTGCATGGTAGGGGGATAATTCTAATGGTGTTTTTATTAATCTTTTAATTAAAAAACAAAAAGGCTTTACCTTATAACTATTAGAGCTTATAGATATACAGCTTAGAGAGTTTCTAATCCTACTTAATAGTCTATACGGCCATCTAGAGAACTTTGGGATTTACTCAACTGTTATTTTATTCGCGGCGGACATTAGAATTGCTGGTGTAATTCCATACGCTAAAGAACTTCTAGAAAGCAGCCAAAAGAATGAAATATATACTAGAAAAATTGTTCTTATCTAGAGATATAGTACTAAAGGTAAGCTCTATATTAAAATGTAGTTAATATAATCTAATATATTAGGATATTCTATATTTATAAGAAGCATATTACAAGACCTTTTTAAGCTAGAAAAGCTAATATATAACACCGAAGAGGGTAAAGAACTATAGCTTAGTGAGAAAGAATCTATAGATGTTACGGCTTAAATAAATGCCTCTAAACCGAAGCTTAAACAAATGCTATATTACAAAGATACTAAGCTAAAGAGAAGGAAAAGGGGTCGCTAGGACCGATGTAAACAAATATATAGGGTAAGCCGCCAAGGCGCTAGCTTTAGGCGGGCTAATCGCAGGTCGGTAAAATATAGTAGAATTTGGCAGGTAATATGCGATAGCGCCATTACATTACCCCCCTCTTTAAAAAAAGCCTGCCTTTAGGCTTAGTTAGAAATAGGGTAGTACTAGGCTTATAAATATGGGATTATAAAATATAAGATAAGGAGATAAAGGGGATATAAGTATATCTAGACTAAGTATAAAGGGCGATTATA
>Ga0307515_10007920_pt1 | contig 20861 bp, 8 predicted proteins | sample 17_EM_MG_FD_194513 | JGI IMG/M metagenome (GOLD analysis project Ga0307515, IMG submission 194513) | Populus trichocarpa ectomycorrhiza microbial communities from riparian zone in the Pacific Northwest, United States - 17_EM | ecosystem: Host-associated > Plants > Roots > Unclassified | place...
TTCATGCATGTCTTCGGTGAAATAATTTTTATTTTGAGGGAAACTAGAATCAGAATCTTTTGATGCCAAGGGTAGTTACTATCTCATTCTTCAGTTTTATGACCTTTGTCTTTCAAATTATAAAAAATATAGGGGATGTGAAAATGAAAATCATCTCCTTTTTCCCTGGGAGATGTTGTTTCAAGTTTGCATTGATGGGCCATTTTGAATTAAATTACTTGGACAACTGTGACAGCATGCCCAAGACATCTTTGTGCATTTATATTATTTTGCTTTTTATCTTCTTTATCAAATTGGCCACCTAATGGATCCTACAATAATCGTTGTTTCAGTGGGAATACCAGTATTTTTGAGACGCTTTACTGTTTTTTTTTTCCATCAAGAACTTGTTGAGCTAACAAAATAAACAATTCGGATATGTAAGTTGTCATATTTTTTCTCTGAAACAAATGTTTACTGTGTGTTTGTTTTGCAGGTGGACATTCAATGATCCTCTGCGGGCAAAGTACAATGCAAAAATGGCTGGAATGAGTGCTGCTATAGATAAACCCAAAGGAAGCAAAAAGTTGAAGGATTGGGAATCCCGGTAACCAAAATTTTGAAGTGTCATTAAGCTCAGCGAAGAAACTGTTTATTGGACTCCATTTGTCTGCCCTCATAGAGCTGTATGGTGTAGGTTCTCGTTAATCATGGTGCAGGCAGATATCTGTGTAATTTTCATCATTGGGGAATTTCATGCACTGATGATCTATTATCATTTTCACCATTGGCTTTTTGAGTCACCATTAAAGTTGACTCCTCAAATGGTTTGTGTTTCCTATCCTCCACGTCCAACTTTGTTGTGAAAGCAGCTTTTGTTTGAAACAAATCTCAGTTTTCCCCTATCAATATCTGCTTCATCTAAGGTTTTATCTGTCACTTGATAGGAAAATTGCAAGGCCTGTTGCTGTCTTATAATCACAGGAATGCTTCTCCTCTCTAATCCTATCTCCTTGGATATGTAGGCTTCTTAAATAGGGTCCAGAAATGCGGTATGTGTCCCCATTTTGATACAAATTATAAGACATGTTCCTGGTTTAGACAGGGTGGTAGTTTAGAAACCATCCTGCTGGCATTGTTTGATGCATTACCTAGCAAATTTCAGCGAAAACATCAAAAACTCTCTCTGATTTTGTCCAAGAAGAAGTGTTTACTTTTCCGGATTCCTAACTTCCTAATCCTACCTGTGTCTTTGCATACTCCAACTTTTAGATGTATGGTTTCAGAATCCTTAAGACAAAACAGGCGATCTGATTAGAAGATGAAAATTGTTGCTTGAAATCATGATTCATACCCACCACTTCTCACAAACACGCAAACGATGGAACATACTTATTCGTAACAAAGGTCTCCTGAGTTTATACAACAAGCTGTCTTAACGTTCAGAAGGGGGAGGACAGGTACTTAGTGACTTCTTTGTACAATATCCAGATGATGTGCCTTCAACCTGTCAAATTAACATAAGCCAATTACTTAGAAAACATGCTGATAAAAAAAAAAAGGAAAAAAAACCAGAAAACATGTCGATTAATATTAATGATTTGATAGGATAACTCTGTGTTGTCACCAAAAAATAAAAAGAAAAATCAAACTCCTCAATATAGTAAGAGAGGCCAATGAAGTTACTGCTGCACCACAACCTAGCAACTTCCATGCACGAAATCCATGCTTATATCCAGGCTTCCATCTTTTCATCACTATCCAACCACCTTACCATCATCTCGCCATTACTAATACCACCGGTGCCTTGGGTCATGGACTTCTTTGAACTTTTATTAGCAGAACCTTTGTCTCTGGCAAAAATCATTATCGTTTTGTCTCATGCAGTGAGTGGCTGGTGGGATTAATTTCTGGATCACTTAACTTATAAATGAAATTACTTGGAGAGCAGACTTTACATCAAATTAGACCATGTTGCTACAAAAAGGAAACGCACACTTCTACACACAAATTTTAATTCAAGCTTGCCGGCGGCAATTGATGTATTTCAGAGTTCTGACTCCATGCCAAGGCCTGTTGTCCCTACATCCTTCTTCAGACTCCATTACCCCTGTTTGCAGCATATCATTGACAAAACATCTTGCTGAATAAATCAGTCAGACTTTAATATCCTTGGTTTCATTCCTCTGCTTTAGATAGAAATCTCCTTCATAAGCCATTTTCTTTAAGATCCCTGAATGTCCATAATGACACCTTTAAATCCTAAATCTTCCTCGACAATGTTTTTGATTGAATTCTAAGCAGTCCCACTGCAAACATCTCATCCTACAAGCAAGAGGCAGAACTTTTCTTATGGCTTGAGTGGAGATTAGCAACTTGCCACTCCAATTTCTTGTCTTCTATCTTCATTTCATAGCACATGCTCCTTGCATCCAAGTTTAAAAGCAAGTTATAACATTCAGATACCCTGTTGTGCATTATGGGCAACCTTACCTTTATTGTTCATGCTAAATTATTAACCATAGGTTGGTATTCCCATCCTCTTTCCAAGAACATGACCTGCCTGCTCAACAACTGATATCTAAAGGAGATATGTATCTTGACAAGATGAAATAGACTATATCGATGCAGATGAATATCTAGCTTGCGTGAAAGAAATGGTAGAGCTACTATCTTGGTGTGAATTATCAATTAAAATACCACTTAATCCAGTTGAAGCATTGAGAATTGACATGAATTCGCTCATGACTGGTTTAGCCTAATGGTGCACTTTCTAGCATGCAAAATACAGGCGGGGTTAGATGGCTGTAGTTGGATTTGCAGGTCTACATTTGGATCCATAACACCATAAAATCTGACAATTCTAATGAATTCTGAAAGGGAATAGGAAACAATAAAATTTCATTTCCCAACATGAAATCTAACTGGGCTGCTTTGCCAAAAGCAGAATAAAGCAGTGCAATTTTCTATATGAGCAGGGGTTATTACTACGTCAACAATTGTTGTCATACGGAGCATCATTCATCTCTAAATGTATGCTGGATATAATGCTTAAACTGTCAAAGGCAAGGAATTTGTGTGAAAATTAGAATTTGTGCAAGATAAAAATTACTGAAAACAGCAAGCTGATAACTAAATACCTGCCAAAAAGTGTTGATCAAACAGAAACGAGGGACTGGAAGTATGGATGGGCTTGACATCCTTCATAACGCCATGGTACTCTAGCAATATCCGAACGCCCAGGTCTTGGTTTTAAATCACAGATCTTGATTGATGTCCCATCACAAAGATTATAGGACATAGCTCTACCGTCCACAAATATCACAACCTTCTTCTCCTCATCCTTTTCGCCCTGAATAATACTCAATACTGAAAACACAGCATGCTTGTTCATGAAGTTCCATGTTAGTTCAGGAAACATCATTCTCATAGATTGCAGATTTACATGGTAACTTAAAGACCATCCTGTATATTCGAATTCCATCTCGAAAACATCAAATTCTAAAGAGGAACGGTTCTTGGTCAGTACCAAATGCATATGACCTCGGGATTCCCCAAAGTACATAATATCCCAATCCATACCTTCCCATGAAAACATAAAAGGCATCGGCATTTTCTTAACGGACTGACTATCAATGTGAAAATACAGTGAGGTCTCTGCATAGCTGTACCAATGAACAGAACCATCCAAAAATACTCCATTAGAATAAGTCATTCCCAATGGCATTTCGAAAAGGATAGGAAGTAGACTCCATGATTCAGTCTCTGATGAATAAACATCTATTTGAAAATTTTGCTTCGATGAATTCCCTTTGCAAATACAAACAACCTTGTAGTAAGGTGATATCAAAGGATCAAACGCCAAGCTCAGCGACAAATATGCAGGTTTTGGAGGAGAGAGTATCTTGAATTCCTTAGTAGTGGGATTACAAACAAAATATCTGAACTCATAACGACCATCATTTTTCATTTGTGTCGTCTTTACAAATTTGGGTTTATCCAACATCAATTTACAACAGCAAAGAAGCAAGCCATTGCAAGAATGTATTATTGTGACCTCAGAAACATTAAAATAATCGAAGAATGGGACTTTAGTGGAGTGTTTGAGAGGGACAAGATGGAATTCAGGAGTGGATTTATAGCCATTGCTGAGCATGAGAGCATCGGCTGTACGGTTTAGCATCCGTTGACAGCGGGCGTGGCTAATGCAGAATTTGGGGTCAGAAATCAAAGAGTGCCATCGTTTTGATACGCACTTGAATTTCAGGAGAGATTTTGCAGGTGCCCACAGAAGGATTTCAGTTAAGAGGTCCAGGTTGCTGGCTATTATTTCTGCTGACCAACAAATTTCCAATTTCCCTTTGGGGTTCCTCATTTCTGCTGTTTTCCTTTTTAACTCTTCAACGCACAAACAAACTCACTCCATAATTTATTGTAATTATAGAGATCAAAACTTCACTTGGAACACATCAAATTCTAAATCAAGACTCCAACAAGCATAGCCACCCACCAGAAATGAGGAAAATATTACCTGTCTTTGGCCTCAACATGAACATCGTACAAGACCTGTTGAATTAAAACTGCGGATCTCACAAGTGACAATCCCTTCCAGCAAGCCACGCACATCCCCTTCTATTTTTCTACATATGAGAGTTAGCTTCGAGAGTCAACTGTCAGGTCAATGAAAATTATGAAATATCAGGTAGCCTGGTAGAAAGAACAGCAAAACAGTAGTGCGGGATAAGGCTTAAGAAGAAAGTGGAAAAGAAAAAACATAAAGAGTTAATGGCCAGCTGTAGGGCATGAAAGAGAGAGCAGATGCCTGAGCTTAACTCAGATAGGACCTGAAGGAATCCAATTGGTAGTAGGTTTTCAACGAAGTTGTTCTTCTTGTTAGCACTACTCGAGTTAATTGCCTGCGTCTTCTTACATTTATCATTGTTTTGAAATCCGGCCGGCCTGCCGGATCGATTTGAAGTTGGAACTAAACCGAATTTTAAAAAATTAATAATAAAAAAACTCCAACTGATCTGACAGATTAATTTACAAAAATCTATTTAAAAACTCGATTATAACTCATTGTTTTTTATTTTTTTATTAAAACAATATTATTTTAATTTTAAAAACAAAAATTGACTTAAGTGATCTAATAGCCCGATAAAAACTTGGAATCCAAACTTTGGACTAGTCCAGATAAGGTAAAAGACCAGGATGAGCAAAACCCAGCAAAACCTGGTTGATTTGCGACCTGAGTGACCCGGTAAAATCCGATAAAACCTGGTTGAGACTAGTTTTTTGTTTTTTCAAATGTTTTTTTTTTCTTAATTGACATTAATTTGTTCTTGAAATCTCACAATTTTGTGGCATAATTTTTGGGAGTCATCAAGCATTATTTTCAATAGAGTAACGGGCAAGATTGATGTATGAATTTAACTATAACTCATTGTCCTGTTGAACTGTTATCTAGACGTTTGTTTGAGGCAATAATACACGCAAATATTCCTTCCCTTAGAGTAATATGATGAATGACACAAAAGCATTGTTACAGGAAACTCCACTTCAATACAAAATCTATTTTTTTATAGAACGTTAAATATTATAGAATAGGTCAACGCGCATGCATATATATATATATATATATATATATATATATAAATTGATCTTGGTCATAAATTAAAGTGGGCAGATTTGCTTATATAAAATAAAGAATTCTCAATAAAATTTGAATTAAAACAAGAAAATTGATAAACTGAATGTTGTGGTGGTCAATTTTATTGTGGGAGGTTGAATTGTGTTGATATTGTAGGAGGGATTGCTTGTTTGTTGCAAAAAAAATACATAAAAAAAAAAGAAAAAATGAGAGAGAGGAAGAGTAGGGTTGATCGTCAAGTAATAAATTAAATATTATTGATGGTATGACCGACAAAATTCTTTTGTTAGTAACTCTGTTGATCATTATGTCGGTAAAAATATCACGTGACCGTACAATTTGCTTTTTTTAAATCCCACTATAATATTCTCTGTAATTCCTTCGGTATATATCAATTTTTTTTTCTGTCGGCATATTTACTGATGTACTTTATTGTCGGGTTAATTTCGTCGATAATATTGTATGTAAAAGTTACACATCATCGTATAGTTTGATTATTTTTTTCGTTTTTTATTTTCCCACTACGATTCCCTTTATATATATCAAGAGCATTTTTCTATCGATGTTTACCGATGAATATAAAAATAGAAAATTTTATCAATAAAGATCATTATAATATACCGACCAATAAATTTTAATTTTATCGATGTTTTCGTTTATATTTGCTAATGTTCCGGTAGTGCTAGCTAATACTAAAGTACAAACAGTGGTTTTTGTTTGTATAGTTTCATTTGTTAAGCCTTTAGCAGTCTCAGGTTTCTTGTTAAGATTTTGGATACAGAGAAGTGGAAATTCAAAATATAAATTGATGATCAAAGCTTGGTACCTGGTTTTGCAATCCAAGATAAGGTCCCCCAGCTAACAATAGTACTATTCATGATTTGTAGCACCTTTGCAACGATTTCCATGTACACGGTCAACGTTACGTGGGCAGAAAAACACACTCCCAGATTTATTGACGAAATAAATATGAAATGCAATTCAAGATCATAGCACTGTCTGCAAGAAACTGGTTTTAAAACTAGAGATCAAATAAACAGAGGAAGTTACGAAGACATTCTTTATTTTGTATCTACTTAATACTCCAATTGATCAGAAAGTTTAGGTCTCTTGGTTCTAGCTAAATCAAACATCTTGTTTTAATTTCCTATCATTTGTAAACCTTCAGCAGTCTCTTCTTGTTTTTCAGCCCAAATTAGGCTCAAGAATGCACCAAGCCTTCGCTCATGAATTGCCCTTCTTGTATTCAATGTCGTCTCTCAAATGTAAAACTCAGAGTGGTCAAAGTCTGCTGTTGTTCTACGTGCAAATGGGACCAAGATTTGCCGTAGAACATAGCATCATTAACTCTGACCTTCCCCAAAACACAGAAGCATATAGGAGGTGTAGGCGCTCTCACCAGCAGAACACAGAAGCATATAGGAGGTGTTGGCGCTCTCACCAGCAGCGTCAAAATAGAGGGAGTTGTAATTCTAAGGGATCAGTTTAATTAGTTAAGTTTTAGATTTGTTTTTTAATTATTATTAGTTTGAATATCATAAACCTTATAGTCACTAAAAGTTTTTCTGCTAGTAAATTTCAAGATCTCGAGAAATTAGTTGAGATACATGAGGGAGGTCCCATCACTGCTTCACCATTAGAAGAAAAAAGGTTCCTCCATGTAATCTATTTTAACCAGAAATATTCCCATAAGAAAGGCATTAACGAAATTGTAGACCTAACAAACTACGTATAGATAGAGTATTGTCATTCAGCTTTCAATTAATTAAAATACCAAGACAGCTCAATAATCTATATGCCGAAGAAATACCGACTTTTTCTTTCAATATAATTTGTTGAATAACTTGGAAATCAGGAAACTGTTTTTTTTTAAAAAAAACCTTTCTTCAGTTGGATTAGAAATACAAACCTGCACCATTACGTGGTAAAGTCTTCCTGTTATGAAAAGGATTAAAAAAAACTAGTTAATTAAGTCCAGATAGTACAAGGATTTGCATTGCCCTATTATATACAAAAATCTATTTAAAAAAGTCCGGATTGTACATGGATTCGCATGCACATTTGCCCTATATATATATGCAGTGCGCAGCCAGCCAGCTATAATACCCCCAACATATTCAGTTCTTTAATTTGCTTGTCTTTTGAGTTGTCCCTGGGTGATTTCTTTCTTCGAGTTAGAGATTTAGCAAATATATCCCTGAAGATATGGCAGGGCTTTGCGGTTGCGGTCAAAGTGATCGTCATACATTCATTGCTGATATGATTGATGAATATGACGATGGGTCTTTTGATCAACTGTTTGAAAAGTATAGACAAGAAACAGATGACAATGATGAGGCATTTACGTTGATGGAGAAGGAAATTGTCAAGGGTTTGTTGTGGATGAGGAACAATGGTGCCAAGAAAGAGTCTTCCAAGTCCAGAAGTACAAGCCCCGCTAGTGATGGTAGTAGCTATGCTCAATTTACACACCCACTTGTGATATTGCCTGTTATACCCAAGAAGAAGAGAAGTGGAGATCAAGGGTTTATATATCCCAAGAAAAGCCCAAGTAGTTATGATAACAGACAAGATGATGACGACGATCATCATCGTATTCTTGAGGAGGAGGAGGGTACTGTCTTTGGTAGGAAAGAGAGAGGATCTGGAATTCCTAATGGGTTTGTCAACAAAAACAAGTACTCTAAGACTAGTGTTGCTCATGAAGATAAGAAAGAGGGGAGACAGAAAGAGAAAAGGATCAATAGTACTAATAGAAAACGATGCTTTGCACTTGAAGATAATGACGAGGAGGAGGGAATGAGGTCGACAAGCAAACGAAGGAAGGGTGACTCAAGGGCACTGGACTTGGGTTTTGATTTCTCTGATGAAATAAAAGCTCTAATCGGAGAAGATGGAGATAAGGATTTCAAGTTAAGAATAAGGAAAAAGTTGTACCAAACTGATACGAGTGCACACCATGATCGTTTCACAATGCCTTGTAGACAAATTAATGAATGCGAAAGTCTTTTAATTGGTGATGAGAAGACGACTATCTGTCAAGGCGATGGCATAGGAGTAACATTGGTAGAACTGGGTCTTGGTGATGAAAAAGATAGCACGTTCACCAGTCAACTGAGGCTGAAGCAGTGGAACATGAAGAACAGCAGTTCCTATGCGCTAAGAAGTAGCTGGAATGACGTTATGGTTAGGAATGTGGGAGCGCTCCATCAAGATGACTATGTGCAGATTTATTCCTTTAGGCGCAACGAGGAACTATGGTTCGTCCTCATCAAGGAGTCTGATCATGAAGAAGGCCGCACAGATGGTGTCTTTGGAAGGACTAGTACTCAAGGGGAATGATGGAAAAGGTCCTGCTACAGTTTTGCTAGCCACCAGTACGCACGCATGATAATAGTATCAGTCAAGAGAAGGAGAATGGAGATGGTGCTAGCTAGTACAAGCCATGCATAGATAGATATATAGGGAAGAGCAACCTTAAGCTTAATGTTTAATTACAGTCATTCATGTCTTTTATAAGTAATGGGTGATGAATTCGCTTTTAATAAATATAGTTTGAAGTACTTTCTCAGAACAATTTATTAATTAGTTCTTTATATATATATATATATATAGAATCAAAGTCATTTATTTAGCCAAAAAAGTCTCATGGATTATGAGCTCATGGTCCTGAGTATAAATTGAGCCCATGTATTAGCTCGATGGCCCATATTGGCCTAGTATTAAAAACACGAGCTGAAAATCTTCTCTCCCTCTGGATTCATATCATGGCAGAACAACAAGAAGAAGATTCAAAAGTCAATTCTCCTCCTCCTCCTCCCCCTGTACTCTCTTTCTCTATCTTTCTGATACAGTCTTGTTGTGTATGTTAAATTGCCAAGTTATCCATTGGCTTTACTCAGTGTTATGTTTTTTTTTTTGGCCTGTTATTATTTAAGAAATAGTGTTGAGCAATTCACTTTATAAGCAAAAAGAACACCATTCTCAATGAAATTGAAAGAAAACCATTCATCTCAATTTTAAATTTGATTTTTTATTGCATTTGATTTAACAAAACCTATATGGGATTTGTTGAATTATGAACCTTTTTTTTTGTCAATGCATGGATAAGATTTGGAGCCCATTTACATTTATTAGGAGATGAACTATGGGTGCATTCATTTTATTTATTATTAATAGTGTTTCTTCTTCTTCTCAATAAAACTCATTAATTAATATTTGACAATTTGCTGTCACCAATAGTTTTTGGAGGTCATATGCAAAAGTTTGGGAAAGACGAGTCGCTTTGCAGCAGGCACCAAGGCGGGATTTGCAGTGTCTTTGATAAACAGGAAGTTGGATGTTGGGGCACCTTTTGTTTTGCATATTGAAGCCGTTAAGGATGGGGAGGAGCCCATTAGCTTTGGCCCAGATGCGGTGCTTGTTGATTATGGCAATGACTGGAAGTTGCAAACATTTACTGTGTTAGATTATGGTGGTATTAGCTTCTTTTAGTGTAGATTATCTTGTTGTCTTCTCTTGTGGTTGCTGTGTAGAGTTTGCTTAAGTGTTGGTTTTGCTAACATGATTTCTTTTCTGAAGTAGGTGTTAGACAAGCAGAACACTTTCAGCGGATTCCAAAACAGGTATGGATTTCTATATTGTCTTCATCAAGTTTTATTTTTTATTGTATCCATTAAGTAGAAGTTGCTGTACATACATATACTGTTTGATAAAAGAAACTTGGATGTATTTACAATATCGCTATATAGGGTACTGGGATAGTCTTCTTTCAACTCATAATCCATTGCAAAACTTGAAAAACTACATCTCAATAAGTTCTATTGATTTTTTTTGTTGGAGTCAATATTTATTTCGATACCATGGAGTTGATGAACTTGATTTTCTGAATTCCTAAATCTGTTGCTAATGAATGAGATATGGAAGATAGTAGTAGAAACTAGGCTGTATTTTTGGGTAAAACCAAATATAGGAACCTGACTTCAGCTTTTCTTTCAAATATGTTTACCAGAAGAGGTCAAGATGAATGATTGCATTTCAGATTTCAATGAATTTATATTATATAAGATTATTTTAATTAAAAATAGGATTGTGGCCTGGCAATGTGTTCCCAGCACTGAACTACTACCTGTCTCAAGATTCTAGACTAATTTGATGCCTGTCTGTCAGAAGAAATTTGAATGGAATCAAATTGGAAATAGGACAGCCTTTGCTTTTTCCTTCTTTTAATCTATGCATAGCTTGGTGTTGGTAGACAGCCAAGTGCTGGTTGCATTCATTTGAAGGCTGTAATATTGGCTTGGTTAAAAAATGTGATAAAAGACAATAGTCCGTGTACCTTGGTGAGACCTTTTTATTTTCGAAGAACTATGATTTGATCTGTAGTCATAGTTGCTGCCTTACTATATAAATACATACCGATATATAGAGAGACTGGTAGGTTTCAACCCACAAGTTCACTCTGTTCTGTATACCATATGGCACCATTTTGTTGATCTGTCTTGACCCATACCAGCCTACTTCAGTCATAATGGATGACCTTATATCAGATTGATTAAGAAAAGAAACAGGCAAGATTCCTGTGCAACATTGTGAGAAATCTTGTAATGTGGTGCTAAAAGCACAAATTATTGGTTGTGAGGAATACATATTGTGACCGATTATTAGGGTGACACCCCTTTGCCTGTTATTTGCCAATCTTGTGCGGTTGTATGCTAGTTGTGTACCAGTATATTTGTGATAATTATTTGGCTTTGTTGGTAAATACATTTCTTGTTGGTAAATGCATATTCTTGGGCCTATATTAGCATATGTATCATGTCATAAATCTGTATAAAATGAACTGGTAGCAGGACATCCATTCCAATATTGTATTCACAAACTTGCCTTAATTTGATAGTTATTCATTAGAAGAATACTAAACTCTGATCTTGATGAATATGAGGTTAAAGGCCTAATCTGATAATGATTTATTTATGAACCGAGTATAATGCTGCTTAGTGCCATAATTTTTCCTCTGTGAGAGAAACTTTGGCTAATGAATTATTCTCCTCGTGTAAATGTTTACTGGGATTTGAAAATCGTGTGCTTAGCTAAATGATCTAATATCTTCTTTTACTTTCAGCAGAGTTCTGATGGTTCACGTCCTGCAAAGACAGCTACCAACCCAGGCATCAGTTTTTTGTACATGGCAAAGATACTAGTAGCCTTCGTTTTGCTTTTTGTGCTTGGTGCAAGTTTCACATTAGCTCTTGAGAATCTTCCTAGACTCATATTGTTCATTAACTCGTTCATGTAAATACTTGCTGGCATTCTTCTAGTGATGTATGGAGTGAATGATGCTGAGTTTGTATTTCTTTCTGAATAATTTGAATTGAGGCCCTTGAGAGTTATAACGCCAGAAGAGAAGTGCAACAGCAGAAGAAGGCCTCGTAACAGGATGATCAAAATCTTTCAGAGGACCAGTGAATAAAACCTTGCACTGACAATGGGGTTGGAAAGATTAATTCTGATTCCCAGTATATATATTACAGCCCAAGATTTGTTCTCTTCTTGGTTGAACCATTGATTTGCTGTTTGATTCGTTACCTTGTCAAAATCCTGAATGTCTGTGGCTTGAGTTGAAAAAAACCATAAACCCGAGTTGCAAATACAAGATGAATTGTGCCTTTTTGTAACAATTTTAAGATGGAGGGAAAATCACATTGAAACAAATCAACCATAGATGGAGGTGTTTCTAGTAGACAATCCAATAGAGGAAGCTGTCACTGACCATTTACAAAAACACTGACGTAATGTGTGATTTCTCGAGCAGTGTTAAATTCACTGGATATTATATTTGCATGGACTTTCTCTTTCTAGTATGCTCAAGCTGGATAGATTAATAATAATAATAATATGATATAAGAGCCGTCATGACCAAGTGACTAAGTGGTTACGTGTGATATAAGCAAAGCAATTTTAATCTTGGTACATGAACAATCTTCTGATAAGCTGGAGACATGAGCTGGTCAAAGCAGCCACCATCTTTTATCTTCAATGCAATTGTATCACTAAAGAGGTCAGCATGTTAATGTTCCCCTGTTCTGTTCATCTGAGTTTTTTGAAACAGGGGACCAATCAACTGCCTGACTTGGACGGCAAGTTGTAGACCCCGTATATAAATAACCATAGAAGCTCAAGCGAAAAGGAGTATACAGAAAGTGATAGCTTTTATAAAAAAAAAATGGAAAATTCAAGGTCTGGTTTTTATTTCTTGGTTCTTTGTTGTGCTAGCCTTCTCTTCCCAACATGCTGCAGCAGTAAGCATATTCCCTTGTTTATATTTGGAGACTCATTTTTTGAAGCTGGAAATAATAACTATATCAGAAATGCATTTGGCCGGGCAAACTTCTGGCCTTATGGTGAAACCTTCTTCAAATATCCCACCGGGAGATTTTCGGATGGTCGAGTAATTCCAGATTTTATTGGTAAGATAAGAGGCTGATTTTTATTTTGGTAATTTTTCTGCTGCTTTACTTCGTTAGGAAATAATTAATGGATGCTTGTTACTGTTTGATAGCTGAGTATGCGAAGTTGCCATTCATTCCTCCATATCTGCAACCTGGCAATCACCAGATTACAGATGGGGTGAACTTTGCATCAGGAGCAGCTGGTGCTCTAGCTCAAACCAGACCTGCTGGATCGGTATGCACTCTTACTCACCGCAGGCTTCGTGCTGATAAATTATTTAGGCTAAACTCAATAGGTTTTTCCCTTTCTGTCACAGGTTATAGACCTTAATACGCAAGCAATTTATTTCAAGAACGTGGAGAGGCAGATAAGTCAGAAACTGGGGGATAAAGAAACTAAGAAATTGCTGTCTAAGGCTATCTACATGTTCAGCATCGGTAGCAATGACTACGTAGCACCTTTCACAACAAACTCCAGTTTGCTCCAGGCCTACTCCAGAAAGGAGTACGTCGGAATGGTTATCGGCAATACAACAACTGTGATCAAAGTAATCAATATATAACATCAAGAACATCTTTTCCTTTTCAGGTATCTTCCTTTTCCTAATTAGTTGATCATAGCTTATGGCTACATTTTGATGTTTCAGGAAATATATAGGAATGGAGGAAGGAAATTCGTGTTTGTCAGCATGGGTCCTTTGGGTTGTTTACCATTTCTGAGAGCATCAAACAAGAATGGCACAGGTGGTTGCATGGATGAAGTCACGGTGTTTTCAAAACTACACAATAGCGCACTCATTGAAGCCCTCAAGGAGCTCCAGACACAGCTTCGAGGGTTTAAATACGCTTATTTTGATTTCTACACTTCATTAAGTGAAAGAATTAAGCGCCATTCAAAATATGGTGTGTTTTCCTGCCCTATCAACTAGTTACACAGCTCTCTGTAAGAACTAACTGCACACATTTGATTTACTTTCTTGTGTGTTTGCTTTGTAAGGTTTTGAGAAGGGGAAGGTGGCGTGTTGTGGCAGTGGTCCATACAGAGGAATCTTGAGTTGCGGCGGAAGGGGAGCAGAAGACTACCAATTATGTGACAATCCTAGTGACTATTTGTTCTTTGATGGTGGTCATCTCACCGAGAAAGCCAACAATCAACTTGCAAAGTTGATGTGGAGTGGGAATTCTAGTGTCATATGGCCTTACAATCTTAAAACATTATTCCAGGAGTAGTCCAAAAATAGGTCATGCAATCATATGTATGGTAGTTTTCCTAGGCTTCAATAAACATATATTCGATATCTTGTTGTTCTATCATGTATCACAACCTTCATGGTAATGACAAGAATGGTAGCTAATGGTAAAAAGGTCTTTTCAATGGACCCATTTGTCACTCTTTAATTGTTTAGGGTATCTTGTTTTTTCCTTTTTTATTTCACCCAATTCTTGCACATTTCGATCGAGTAAAGTCATTTAATAAGAGATTAGTCAAAAACGTTTTTTTGTGTTTATTATTGAATAATTGATCAGCAAGGACATTGTTTTTAGAGAAAAAAGAAATCACAACACAAACATAGACTTAATAGAATTCAAAATTGTCTCAATGTTTTTTTTATTATTATTATTGTCAAAATATTCAAAAGCTAAGACCATTCTAATGCTCATTTTCACCATGCATAAACTAAACCAACAATTAGGATAAACATAATAAAAATAGATGGTGAGTACCTGATCGAATTGATCGGGTCATGTAGGATGCCTCAACTGCACACATCACTGCATTTTCACTTTATATTTTATCTTATCATATCACATTCTATTCTATGATATTTGAGAATTGCCGTCAATAACAAAGAAGGAAGAAAAATCATGGCTCTTTGTCTTCCTATATGTTATCAAACAAGCATAACAAACCATATTTTAAAACATGGATGAGGAACTTTGTTGCATCTGACTTTTTTCCCTTTTCTAAAAAAAAAAACACTTAACTATTGTCTAGAGACTTTTATAATATTTCAGTTTTTTAAACATAGTTTGATGACTTTATTGCTTTTAAAATCAAAATTCTCAAAGCTTAGCTATATGAACTTATTTGTAATTTCATAATGATTTTTTCATAATAATTATATGGTCCTAGAGGTTATGTGGTATTTTGATAAATAAAAAAAATCAAAAAGTTGTTGATGTTAGTGTGTTAGTCGCTCCACTACCTTTGAGTTGCGTGTGTGACTAACTCTGGTGGTCAAAATCATTGTTCCGTCGCGCCATTAGATTCGTAATGAAATCCTTTTTCTCTCTAGATTGCGTGTTTGGTCCATAGATCTATAATTCTGTGTCGACAACTCTTTTTTCCCCTTCTTTTCTTTGTCCTCCTATAAATTCACATATAACCCTCCAAATTTGCATATCAACCCTTCAAGGGTTTTTTCTTTGGATTTGCTCCCTCTTTTTTATTCTTATTTGTTTTATTTTAATTAATTTCCAAAATTAGATTTTTTTTCTCAATTTCATCCTCCTTTGATTTTTTTATTCTGTCAGATTTGGTCCCTATTTTTTATTTTTTATTTTTTTAATTATGGTAATTTTTTATTTGATTTGTTTTTCAATTTCACCCTCCATTTTTTTCTTCAGATTTAATGCTCATTCTTTTTATTACTATTTTATTTGCTTAGATAAATATTTTAAATTGAGATTTGTTTTTCGATTTCATCCTTCAACATTAAATTGGTTGATGATAGAGCTTTTTAATTGAACCCGTGTCTATGATTTCATGGGTTGTGAATTTAAAAAATTAACTTATTTTTAAAAGATTTTGTAAACCCTGGGATAAATTAAGAATAATATAATAAAAATTATGGTGCAATAAAATAAAATAAGAAAAAGAATAGAATAAATGTGGAAAGAAGAGTTAAAAAAAAGAAGCTTATGGTCAAATGTGTATATTTTTCTAGAACTAGAAACGGTTAGACGAACTTAATAAATGGTCAGACCGTTTCCCAAAACAGTTAGAATGTTTTTACTATTATCCTTGTTAAAACTCGATGGTGCAGCCAAAAGAGAAAGATTATTTTCTCTTATTTTTCTTTCTTATCACCTAGAGGGGTTAGATAAGGGATGATTAGGAGTGAAAAAAGAGGATTTTGAGAGAGAAAAACATATTCACCCTAGAAATTTAGAAAGATCAAAGTGAGGGTTTTGGAGAGATTTGAAAGAGAATAAGAAAGGTGAAGGGAGCCAAGGTTATTCTAGCATTTTTACACTTGAATTACCATCTAACTAAGGTAGCAAACTCATCTCATCAATCAGTTTGATTGATTTTGTGATGTGTGAAATATTGAGTATGTTAGTGTGGTTTGAATCTTGAGTTATGGATTTTGGCTAGTTCAATTGTTGTTTTTATGATTGATTTATGTTTGTTAACATTAAAGATGGTTGGGTATCATCCGATTGAAAGAATTGAAGGAAAAAAAACTATTTTTTATGGGATAATTTTGACCTAAGATGGGATAAAAGGAGGGGTGCAGGAAAACCATTTTATTACTAGGTTTGGGGCATTAGACTTATATATGTAAGCCTAAATGAATTCGATTAAGAATTGATATTTAAATCATGAATTTTATATTAGGGTTTGTAGTAGAAAGTTGAGGGGAAATGCAAGTGGATGGTGAATTGAACCAATTGAGTTAAGTTAGCTTGTGATGAGTGTTAAATCATTAAAAAGTAATGAAGAAAAGCATGGTGTCTCAAAGAGCATATAGGGCCAGCCAAGAGAGAACAAGTTAGCATGCAATCAAATTGTGTTTGCTTAAGAAAATTATGAGAGGCTAATACATAATGTTGTGTGGGAAATGAATTTTGAATGAGTTTGGTTATGTTATATAAAATAAGCAAAATTTGCATATGGTAGTGATCTGGAATGTTGAGGAAGGTTATTGTATTTAAAGATAAAGATTATTTTGCAGTGCTTGATTTCTCATATAAGGGAAAATTTTGATTAAAACTTTTAAGAATAAATCATGGTATAAAAGAGGTTGTAGTGCCGGCTAAAGAGGAAATAAATTGGAAGTAAATGTGACGACTATGATCATGGTTGTGAAATGTAATATATATATATATATGAACTGTTGTAATGTGTATAAACCTTGAAATAAGTTGGATTGATTCGTTCTTAGAAGGTTGAAATTAGTGATATTATTATATAGTTGAAGAGGCAATTCATGTTTGAATGATGAGAAAACAAATAGAAATGCTTAATTGTTTGTAATATCTATAGATAAAAACTGGACAATTTTATCACTTAATTTTCAAGGGAAATTAAGGTGTGAAAATAATAAAATTTAGGATAAATTTTTTCATAAAAGTTATAGCTATAGATGTTAGCTTTGCAACTGGACTGACTTTGCATAATTTGGAGTTAGAAAACTCCAAAAATAGGTTAAAAGCTGAAGAAGAGGTCGAATTGGAACCATATTGAAAAGTTTTATATATTATGATAATGGGTGATTTTAGGTGTGTTAATGACAAAACTAGGTTTTAATTCATCAGTGAAGTTTTATATCTATGTTTTAGTTATTCATAGTGACAAGTCATACCCAGATTTGAATTCTACAACTTTAGGAATAGTCAAAATAGTGATTAGTGTTCATAAGGATTAGTAGCAAATTTCTGAAAATTATTTAAAAATTGTTTCGGGTGAAAGACTTAAATGATAGAGGTTATAAGAGTAAAATATTCAACATGAACTATATGTAAATGATGCTAAGTGTGGGTAAAATTAAATTAAAATACGTTATGGAATGGAAAAGAGAGAAAGACTATGATTGGTTCAAAATGTTATTATGTTATGTTAAAATCATGTTATATTAAAGCATGGAATAATTGAGTATAAAGTTAAATTCATGACTAATTAAAGATTGAATGGTACATGATGTTGTGTACAGGAGAGGCAACATGTTCACCTTAATAGCAGGGGACTTCCTCATGAGTTCAAGCCCCAGTTAGGTGTTCTTCACCTTCACTGTGCATATGTTTTTTCTTTAGAATTTTGAATCATTATTTTATTAGAGTAATTGTTATTAATTTATGTGATATAAATATCAATACGGAAATGATACGTTTAGACTAACTAACCTTGATAGAGCTAATAACATCCATGTTTGGATGATTGAGATTGAATGTTTAGATTAGCCGACTTTGATGGGCTAGTAGCATCCGTGTTTGGATGACTAGGATTAAATGTTTAGACTAGTCAACCTTGACGGGGCTAGTGGCATCTATTTTTAGATGATCAGTATTAAATGTTTAGACCAACTGACTTTGATAGGGCTAGTGGTATCTATGATTAAAGTGCCGAGATAATGTTGCTTAAATTACTTCTTGGAAAATGTCACTAACCATGACTTGTTTGATTTTTAGTAGGTTTAGAATCGTTGTAAGGGTAAACTATAAGCCTAAAATGGTGTGTATGAATTAGAATATGGAAATGAATTGAAATTATTTAAAGGAATGAATTTATACATAAATTAGAAAAGTATGAGATTAATTATCAAATTTTTGTCATATATTCTAATGAATTGTATAAATTGTAAAATGTTGACAGATACCTCTAATCTTAGAGCGGATTAGTAGATTTCTGTCATTATTTCTCTTTTGAATTGGATTTAACTATGTAATTCATGGGCAAACTTTGATATGTATTTGAATATTGATAACTTTATTTTGAATTATTTAACTAAGAATAACATAGATGTTTATGAAACTAATAACTTGTAATGCATTAAATTATCTTAGTAAGTCAAATATAAATGTAATGACGTGTGTGTGTGTATCATGGTTAATTTTTACGTAAAGTATTCTATATTCGTGCGTTATGGAATTTGTTGTTTGATGTGGTTGTGAATGAATTTGATGAAAGGTCCAGGATGGTTCAACCATGATTATTACATTGTTTTGAGATGTATATAGAAGTGTGTCGATAACTTGGGATGGTTTTATATAGAGAAAACTCTGACAAAATTTCAGTAGAAATTTGGTTAGACTATATGTAGCTTACGACACATGAGAAAAGAAAAAAAAAATACCATGGTTTTTGGTTAACCTATGGAATAGACATTGAATTTTGCATGCTAAAAAATAGGGTTGTTACATATTCGCTCGTGTCAAATACTGTCGAGTAGATATTTTTTAATTAATTGAGGTTACTGCCATTTTTTTTATAACTTTTTTGTATAGTTAAATTCTAGAATACTCTTGAAAACAAAACAACATTTAACTTGGGTCTAGGTTTTTTTTTTAAAAAAAATCATTTTTCAAAGCACGGTGTAATTATTATATTGCCCTTAAAATCAAAATTCTTAAAGCTCAACTTCAAGAGCTTATTTGTAATCTCATATTGGGTTTTTTGTTATATTCATTTGGTTTTAGGGGCAATTTGATCTTTTAATTAATATCAATAACAATTAAAAAACAGTTGTTGACATGTGAGAATTGAGTTTTTTGATTGAGCCCAAGTTTGAGATTTAACAGGTTGTGATTTTTTAATATTAACATAAGTTTCGGAGATTCGTCCGAGTTTGCTTGATTTTTCATATTATTAAATTAACCGAACTTATTAAACATGGTCAACTCAATGAACCAATTCTCGGGTTGCTTCTTCATTTTTAGAAATCCTAATGTCACCTGAACTTTTACCCTTTTATGTTCAAAAACATCTGATCCAGCTTGCAATGTTGTGCTGACCACCGATATATAGGTTTACTCAGGTCATTTTTGTGAATCTTTTTTAAAAATTTATTTCGCTTTTGACCTTTTAATTTTTAGTTCATTATAATTGAGCTTTCTAATTTATTTTTATACATGTTGTATGATTTTATCACAATCTTATACCTCAATAACAAATTTCACATGTTAACCATAATTGAATCAAATCAATCTAATATATCATTATTTCATCATTATTTTTTAAAAAATATATATCATCCAATATTTCTTTTAAGTGTTTTAAAAATGTTTCTGCGAGTATATATTAAATTTTTAACTTAAAATGATTCTACACAGCATAGCACAAGTACACAATCTCTGGGGACTCATTTCAAGATTAGCAGAGAAGTGGATCTGGCTATTACGTGGGCCGAGAATTCTGCTACACACATTTGTTTGCAAAGTTCCACTAAGTTAGGAGGCAATGATAGAGAGAATTACACAGGAACTGTGATTAAACATGAGATTATCAATTTAAGCTTATCATCGAAAAAAACCCACATAAATGGGATAGTTCGCATCAAGGCAAGTGCAAAGGAAATCCAGGTCCTGGCACACACACCGCAGATGTGTTGCGTGTGTGTGTGTAGAGAGAGAGAGAGAGAGATAGAGAGAGAATCATTGTAAATTCTATAAAAGAAAGGTTCTTCTTGAATCAGAATATTTACATTGTTTTGAGCAAGTCCCCAAACCACCCACCTCTATATATATTATATACTACATAAGACAGGTTTAAGCCATCACTAATATTATAACTTAAAATAAAACAAATAACATATGGGGAAGGGGGAAAATAATATTATAAATGATTATAATCATACAACAAAGAGATTCTGTTGTAAGAACCGCATGGGATTGCATCCTGGATGCTGTAAACTGGAAATGCATTATTCTATGCTGAACTTTCTCCCGAGCTGCGATAAATTTCATCAGCGTGAGTTGCAGGCACATAGACAGCATCCAGCAGTGAGCTGTGTGTCCGCCCATAGAACGTATATACAAGCACTCCAACTATAAGCCATACA